>Ga0256407_10000226_pt1 | contig 141957 bp, 114 predicted proteins | sample RumenRJG_04DNA_FD_193489 | JGI IMG/M metagenome (GOLD analysis project Ga0256407, IMG submission 193489) | Bovine rumen microbial communities from Lethbridge, Alberta, Canada - RJG_04 | ecosystem: Host-associated > Mammals > Digestive system > Stomach > Rumen | place: Canada: Alberta... | reverse complement strand
CCACTCAGGGAACTCATCACTATGCCTAACAACTTGGTCAATCTCAATCATAATGTCACTGAACTAACTCTATTTGATGATATGTAAAACTTAACGCGATTTTATCGCACCAGTACTACTATTAGAAATCAACCTTTAATTTCACAGTCCATGTTCTTCCGATGGAATAGAACAAATATACGTCATCTGGATTAACTGATACTATATTTTGGCTTACTGTGGTCGGATTCCAAGCTTTTTCAATATAATAGTTATTGAACACATTGCTTACTTGGCCGGAAACTGTCGCATGTAAAGAGCCTAACATGAATTTGTATGAACTCCAGAGGTCGAAACATCCGTAGGAAGGAATCTTCCACGGTTCTACGACATTCATCTCTTTCCCAAGTTTCAGACTGCTGCCTGACAATGTGTAGTAAGCATAATTGCGGGAGTAATGAGTATATCCGCCTCCTATGCGGAATCCGGTAAATGGCTTGAAGGTAACATCAATCGCTGCTGTCGTCTGGGCTGAACCACCGATATGAATACCTTTCATGTTAATCGTAGCATAGGCATGGTCTGGAGCACCAGGGGAGGTTATTCCTCCATCAGGAGTTACAGCCTGTCCGCTGAGAGTATAGGCATAGCCCTTCACATTGTCACTGTCCCATTTCCAATTGCCAAGAGATAACATGGCACCTGCCTCTACCCAATGAACCGGCGTTGCTCTCAATTCAAATTCCAATCCCATATGCTTGGAATGAACACCTGTCATATTGATGTAATACTGCTCAGTGATTTTGCCCTTCTTGGTCATACTCTTATCAAGCCATTTGGTATAATATGCGTTTGCCTTGAAAACCAGCCATCTGTTGTGGAAAGAATAACCAAGCTCCGTAGAGAACGATTTTTCATTCTTTACCCTATCATTCGTCACATTCGATGAGGTCGCAGACATAAATACACCAGACTTAAACTGAGGCGCCTTCGAATTGTAGCCTATATTGAAGAATGCATTGTTGTGGGCATCAAAATTATAATTGATACCAGCTTTAATGTTACCACACCAGAAACCCTTTGTATCTGATTTTGCATTAGAACCTGTATTATAGAATCTGTCATACTTCCAAAAATCAGTCAGGTTGATAGATCCAGAAATGAAAGTATTGATGTTATTCTTGTTGTACTCAACCTGTGCAAATATGCCATTCTGAAGAATGAAACTGTCATAGTCACGGTAAACGACATCACCAACACCAAGATGCTGGTTCTTCCATTCATCAGTGGCCAGGGCATTATTGTTGATATTGACCTCACTACGGCATGGGTCTATATAATACTCGCCGCCAAATAAGTCTACGATTTCGTTTGTATGCTGATTCTTGTAATACCGGGAATCAATACCTGCGAACCAGTCTATGCAGCCAAAAGCCTGGCTTGAAAAGGTCGAAAGCAGCCCATACCAGTTCTGTTTGCCACGGATTCTGGACATAATCAGTTCAGAGCCATTATCAGATGCCTTATTGATGGCTTCAATCTTTGCATAGTCAAACGTGCCGTCAGCAGCTCTGAATTTCATGTTTAGCTTTCCGTAGTCTGAGCCATACCAGTCATATTCAGAATAGGTTGTCTCATTGGCCTTTCCATTATAACCACCTCCACTACCCAAGGCTGCATATACAGTTGTTGTCAGGTTCGATTTTTCGTTTATTTGCCATAGATGCTTCAATGTCATGAATGGCATGTGATACTTATTATAGTCTGCCGTTTTTCGTTGTCCTGTACTATTAAAACCATAGTCTGGATTAAATCTCCTCCAATCCTTATCCTGGCTATACTTGGTACGTACCATCTCCCAATCGGCTTTAGTCAAGGCATTTGAACGTGAGTAATGTTCCTGCGGAGCGCCAAAGATAGTAAAACACAGCTGATGATTGGCATTGAACAGCTTGGAGATATTTGCAAAATAGTTGAAAACCTTGAAATTGGTTCCCTGAGCATATCCATCTCCATGAGTGTAGCTGCCTAACACATTGATGGCCCATCCATTGTCCATCAAGCCTGTACTAAGACTAAAAGATGTTCTTTGATAACCATCATTGCCAAAAGACTGAGAGACGCTTCCACCTTTTTTAGCTTCTATACCTTTTGTAATGATGTTGATAGTTCCACCTACCGAAGGAGCACTGAGCTTAGTGGCACCAATACCCCTTTGAACCTGCATAACAGATGTGACTTCACTCAGACTCGCCCAGTTAGACCAATACACGGTTCCATTTTCCATGTCATTTACAGGAATGCCATTTATCAAAGTCGCTACATTGGTATTGTCAAACCCTCGAACAAATATTTCAGAGTCTGCCCAGCTGCCTCCAACCCTGTTGGGATGAACACCAGGCGAAAATTTCAATGCTTCTACAAATTCGTCATTACCTAGACGCTCCTCAATCTGGGAGGCAAGAACGTTGCTTACTGCTACTGGAGTCTTTCTTGGAACAGCCAATTGAGAAGTGATGATTGCATCTGGTAAAACACGAGTATCCATTTTCAATTCCACGATTCCGAGGTTTTGTCCATTGGAAACATCAATTGTTATAGGTTTATATCCAATATAAGTAATAGTCATTTCATTTTGACCTTCTTCCGCAGGTAAAAAGAACTTGCCGTCTATATCTGAATAGGTTTTATGGTCACTTAAAGATATAACGGCACCAGAAACAGATTCCTTTGTCTCTGAATCCACGATGGTCCCTATGATCATCTTGTTCTGAGCCACCATAACTTGTGACGCTGCATTCAGCAGGATTGTGAGAAAGAGTATCTTCATTGCGAAAATTGAATTCTTCATATGCTGTTAAAATTTAATTTGAAGGATTAAAGTTAATAAGATACCAGCAATAGAAACGGAAATTGCAATCACCGACAATCTCCTAGAGGAATTGGCTTGGTATAGGTTTGCAGTTGCCAAATGATAAGTTTGGTCAATATACGCCTGCTTACCTTGGTTTGTTATGGCCAGAGTATCTTGAGTATGGGCATATAGCAGCCCCATCATCTTCATGTTTACAATGGTAGTTTGAACCATAGTGCGGTTTTCTTCTGTATCTTTAAAAGATGACTTGTTGAATACGAGACCAATAAGGTGGTCTATTGTGCAAGCAACGTCTGAATCGAGAGAGTTCATAAAGCAGTAATAGTCTAAGACAATACACATGGTAGTATATCTCACCATGTTAAACTTGATGAGAGTCTTCTCGTTCTTGTATTGACCGTTAAAAAGTTTAAGCATGTCACTTTTTTTGTATTTTTTTGTGGAAACGCATATAGTTTTTGATTAACTTGCACTGGAAATTAACGAATATTGGTTTGTCATTACGAAGGTCAAAATGTTTTCGTATCGTTTTACCGATAGTGGGATTCACCTCCTTATAATGATTTGCCAGTGATTGATAGTCATTCAGCAAATTTTCGTTGTTTTCAATGAGTTGGAATATCTCGAGGGTAATATCAGGATGAACTGTGCCACCCTTCTCAAGATATTTAGTAATAGCCAATTCTGTAAATTCTTTGATATTCATAGCCTTTCTAATATTGATTCTATGATATACAATTCAATGCACAACATTCATATTTGCCATTTTCTTTGACAATGGACAAAAATGGTAGAGAGAATGGAAGTCCCGTCCAGACACCATCATGTATAAATTCGATTTTTGCGTCAAATGAACCTTCGAGTATTTTGATATTATTCATTAGTGAGACATTTACAATTTCGATGCAAAATTACCTAAAAAGATCGAGATTAGGTAGTATGGCGCCCTTAAAACATATTAAATCACCTAGGAAGCGTTTGCATCATTGCTTTTTTCATCCGTGATTTTTCATAGGAAAAAGTGTGGAAAACTCTTGATTTAAGCCATTTACGACTTCTTCGGTCGTAAAAGTGTTAAATCAAGAGTTTGTGCCTCTGAAATTCTTTTCCCCATCATAATTGCCTTTACTTTGCACCACGAAAATTCAAAAAACGTGTTATGAGTATATTTGGCATTTATGCATTGATTTGCACCTTTCTGCTGATGGCCTACTATATGGTCACCTTCTGGTTTGACCTTCACGGTACGAAGGGAAGCAAGAAAGAAGAGACTGAGACCATCGCCGCTGGTGACATGGTTGACACCGAGACATCGACCGATGTCCGCGAGCTTGCCGGTGGCGGTTACCAGCTCACTTCCGGGGAGTATGATGATGACCATTATGAGGAGCAACCTCTGGAGGCCCCATCTGCCGAACCCGGTGATGGGTCAAGTGAGAGTTCCATTGAAGAGGTAAAAGACCCCACATTGCAGGACAAGAACGATGACGCCCCATCTGACGGTCCATCGGATTTTGAGCGTGTCATGAAGGCGCATGATGAAAGCTGCGCTCCAGTCCAAAAGCAATATGAGATGCAGTTAACGGGTGTTGAGTTGATGGCCAAGATGACCACGCCCATCCGTCAGAAGAATGAGCTGCACAGACGCAAGTTATACTGCTAAAAGGAGGAAGCCATGAGACCTTTCAAATCAAGAATGCTGAGCCTGCTGCCATCCTTACTGTTGGCGCAGTCCCTTTTCGCCCGTGGCGGAGGCGTTGACTACAGCCAGTCCGCCCAGGCCCTCCACGAGATGAACGTCTATGTCCTTCTCATCATGGGTTACGTCACCGAGATCTGCTTTGCCATTGCCGCCCTCCTCTCAACCTACAGCGCATTGGTGCTGTATCAGAAAGTATCCTCGGGCGAGCAGGGCTTCACAAAAGGCATCCTCATCCTCGCCGGCGGTATTCTCTTCATGATTGCCTCGACAGCCGTCATGCCCGCCTTCTTCGGTATCAGGAATATGTGATTTTCATTTCGATATGCTTTAAGTTTAATTTTAAAAAGTAAAACAACATGAAGAAGTTCGTAAAGAATGTAGCCTCCGTCATGGGAGGCAGTCTGCTCCGCAAGGGAAAGCAGATCGTGAAAAGTTCCCGTGCCCTCGTCACGGTCGTCATGGCCCTCGTGGCCGGAACTGTGTTCGCCCAGCAGGGTGATGTCAGTGCAGGTGCCACTGCCCTTCAGGGCGTGACCAATGACATTGCGGCCTACCTGCCGTATGTCCAGGCACTCATCTACATCATCGCTGCCGTGCTGACCGCTCCCAACGCCATCGGCGTGTTCCATGAGTGGCAGAACGGTGACCAGGAGGCCAAGAAGCACACCATCGCCCTCGTCGGCGGTGCCATCTTCCTCGTCGTGGCCGTGCAGAGCATGCCCCTGTTCTTCGGTGTCGGTGACTGATCGTAATCATCAGCAGCTATGGAGAACAGCGAACACCCCGGCTATGTCACCTCCAAGGGACTTCAGCGTCCCCTGGAGGTCTTCGGGCTTCGCGGCCGGTATATCTACTGGGCTGCCGGTACCGTCATCGCCACCTTTGTGCTGTTCGTCATAGGGTTTATCTTCTCAGGGTTCACCGCCGGTCTCATCATGAGTACAGCCGTGCTGGGTGCCGGCGGTGGGCTTACCTTTATCAAGCAGAGCAAGGGGCTGTACAGTAAAAAGCGCGACGAAGGCGTCTTCATCTTCGCCCGTAGCATCGGCGACTAATCAGGTACATTATGGTTTCATTGATTTGCATATTGGTGTTCGCTTCCATTCTCATCGGCATGGGTATCTCCGTCAAGGCCTTCGGCACTGGCGGCAAGCGTGCCCGTATCTTCCAGGACATCTATTTCAGCATTGAGGACGTCGATGGCATCGGCATCCTCTATACCAAGACCGGCGAGTATTCCGCTATTATCAAGATGGAGAATCCCGTCCTGAAGTTCTCTGCCGACGAAGACAGCTATGATGGTTTCGTGAACCTGATGTCCACCGTCGTCACCACCCTTGGGGAGGGCTATGCCCTGCATAAGCAGGACATCTTCGTCCGTCGTACCTTCGAGCGTCCTGCCGATGAACCGGAAGATGGCGGCAAGCGCTTCCTGTCCGAGTCCTATTTCCGTTTCTTCAAGGGCCGTCCCTATACCGCCAGCAGTACCTATCTCGTCATTACCCAGGAAAGCAAGAAGGGTGGCCTTTTCACTTTCGAGAACAGGAGGTGGAATGACTTCCAGATGAAGATCCGGAAGGTCTGTTCCCTGTTGTCAGACAGTGGTCTCACCTGTTCCTTCCTCGATGTGCAGGAAGCCCGCCAGTATGCCGACCGTTTCTTCGCCGTCAACTTCAAGGACAAGGTCTTCTCTATGACCGACTTCAAGGTCGACAGCGAAGGCATCTGCATGGGTAACAGGCAGTGCAAGGTCTTCAGTCTCATCGACCTTGACAGCGTGGGGCTCCCCAATATCCTGCGTCCCTATACCGACCTCCATGTCGACAATGTCTCTATGCCTGTCGACCTGATGAGCGGCATCGACCATGTCCCAGACGTGGACACCCTCGTCTATAACCAGGTACTCTTCATACCCAACCAGAAGAAAGAGCAGAACAACCTGGAGAAGAAGCAGAACAAGCATCGTGCGATGGCCAACCCTGTCAATCTTATCGCAGCAAAAGACATCGAGGAGGCGCAGGAGGTTATGGCCCGTGAGAACCGGCAGCTGGTCTACTCCCACTTCAACATGGTTGTCTGCATCAGTGCTGACAGTGACATGGAGAAGGTCACTAACCATCTGGAGAATATCTTCTCCAAGCAGAACATACGTCTCAGCCGCCGGGCGTATAACCAGCTGGAGCTTTTTGTCGCCAGCTTCCCCGGCAACTGTTTCGCCCTCAGCCCTAAGTACGACCGTTTCCTCACTTTCTGTGAGGCTGCCTTGTGTCTGATGTACAAGGAGCGTCAGACGCGGGGCGATGTCACCCCGTTGCGCTGTTACTATACCGATCGTCAGGGTGTGCCGATGGCCGTTGACATCACCGGCAAGGAAGGCAAGAAGAAGTACACCAACAACAGCAATTTCTTTGTCCTCGGCCCTTCCGGCAGCGGCAAGAGCTTTTTTATGAACACCGTCGTCAGGCAATACTATGAGCAGGGCACCGATATCGTCATCGTTGACACCGGTGACAGCTATGAGGGTATCTGCGGCTATTTCGGCGGCGTCTATATCAGCTACTGCAAGGAGCATCCCATCTCCATGAATCCCTTCAAGATCACCGAGCAGGAATACACCCAGAATTTCGGTGAGAAGAAGAACTTCCTGAAGAGCCTTATCTTCCTTATCTTCAAAGGCACCGAGAAGCCCACGAAGATTGAAGAGGCCATCATCAACCAGACCATCGTCGAATACTACCGTGAGTACTTCACGCCGTTCCGGGGTTACAGTGATACGGAGCGCAGGGAGCTGGCCGACCGTCTCGTCCTCCAGTACAAGAAAGACGGCACTTTTGACAGCTTTGAGAAGGACATTGAGAAAGCCTATATGGATAAGCATGGCGTCAGCTTTGCTGAGGAAGCGTTACAGCGTCAGGAGCGTCTGATGGACAGGGAGCGCAAGCTGGACAATGTCATCAATGACACTGCCGCCACCGATGGTGAGAAGCGCTCTGCCAAGGTGCGCCGTGAGGAGGTTCACCGTGAGTTGATGAAGCTCACCGAGCTTACCGCCTGCAGCTTCGATGACAAGATCAGTCGTGACATCATCAAGATGGAGATGCAGCGCAGCAAGCTCCGTGTCTCCGAGTTAAGTTTCAACACCTATTACGAGTTCGCCTTGGAGCGCATCCCTCAGATACTGAGGGAGCAGCATGTGGACTTTGCCATCCACGACTTCGCCACCATCCTGCAGCCTTTCTACAAGGGCGGCGAGCTGGAGTACACACTGAACAACGACATGGACAGCACCCTCTTTGAGGAGCAGTTCATCGTCTTTGAGATAGACAAGGTGAAGGATGACCCCATCCTGTTCCCTATCATCGTCCTCATTATCATGGATGTGTTCACGCAGAAGATGCGTATCAAGAAAGGCCGCAAGTGCCTTGTCATCGAGGAAGCATGGAAGGCTATTGCCACCCCTGTCATGGCCGAGTATATCAAATACCTGTACAAGACCGCCCGCAAGCACTGGGCCATGGTCGGCGTGGTGACACAGGAGATCCAGGACATCACCAGCAGTGACATTGTCAAGGAGGCCATCATCAACAATTCCGACGTCTTCATGCTCCTCGACCAGAGCAAGTTCAAGGACAAGTTCGATGACATCAAGGCCACGCTGGCCCTGACAGACATCGACTGCAAGAAGATCTTCACCATCAACCGTCTGGACAACAAGGAGGGACGCAGTCCCTTCAAGGAGGTGTTCATCAAACGTGGCACGGAGGGAGATGTCTTCGGTGTCGAGGAACCGAGGGAGAGCTATGTCAGCTACACCACCGAGAAGGCGGAAAAGGAAGCCCTGAAGGTCTATGTCCGCCATTACGGCGGCAACTACCAGAAGGCCATCGTCGCCTTCATCAGTGACTGGGAGCGCAGCGGTCTTGTCAAGTCGCTGGAGTTTGCCCGTCTGGTGTTGAAGGAAGGAGTCCTTGGGCCCCATGGCAGGCGTTTGAGTCCGGTTCATCACTATGACCGCTATGAAGAGATACAATAACAAAATATCTATTTGATTATTTGTTTCAATAATAAATAAGAGTATGATTCGCAGACTGTTCATCGTCCTTTTCGCCACTCTCGGCGTCGAGTGTCAGGCAGGCACGTTCTATTCGGTCAACTTTGACCGCAAGACCGAGGCTGCCATGGCATCCGCCTATGGCTTGGAGGCTGCCGCAGAGGCGATGAACAACGCTTCTGTCCAGAAGATCCTCGACCACTACACCAGTGCCGAGGTTGCCACTGCAGGCATCTTCGACTAAAATGGTTCGACCGCAAGGCCCTCACCAATGTGGGTCCTTTCGGCACTGCCCAGGAGAACCACTACTATCGCCGAATCCGCCGCCTTGTCGTGGACTGCATCCGTCCAAAGCTCTGGTCTGTCGGCTCTCAGATGATCAAGCACCCGGACAAAGCCCTCTACTGGGGACCTTACCTCTATAAGACCTGCAACGAGGTCGTCCAGCTGTGTATGCAGTTTGAGACCATCGTCACCAACGGCAGACTCACGTTTCAGGACATCGCCGCCCAGGGTGCCTTTCTTGTCATCGGTGACGACCTGAAAGTCCTCTTTGACCTTGCCAGGCTCGGCGAGGTGGACTGGTCAGCCGTCTGGGACCACCTTGTTGACTTCGGTCACGGCCTGACCAAGGAAGACCTGAAGGAAGACCTAGACAACCTCCTCAATGCCGGGAGTGCCATTGCCGGTGCCGGTGCTGCCGTCCTCGACTCCACCTGGACGAAGGCCAGCAAGATCGGGACGGTGTTCCACCAGAAGCCGCGTGAGATTATCCGTCTGTACCATGAGTTCCGTGACCTCTACGACACCTTCTCCGATCCCAGTGCCATCAAGGATCTTGTGATGGCCCAGCTTCTCTCCACAGACAGCACGGGTGTTGCCCGTCTATTCACCGCCGACGGTTATCATGTCACCAGCTATGTCAGTGACTATATCAGGGAGATGCAAGGACAATACTACACCCTGCGTTGGTATATCTATTCCCGTGACAGCGGCAGCCGTCTCCTCTGTGACTATCAACCTACGACGCAGTCATCCCATGAAGACAGCTGGCTGGAGTGGAGCCATTTCGTCAGCCCGAGGGATGATGAGTACTGCCATACGATGACAGCTTCCGAGAGGGCTGCCTGCAAGTCACGTTCCGAGACATACGCCGGTTGGAGCCAGGCGAGTGTCAATGACTATAACGCGTCTAACGGCCACCAGGCAACAATCACCTATCAGCTGTGTCATGAAGACCGCAGGGAGAGCTATAAGAACACCTCCGTTGGCAGCAGGCATTACAAGCGCCACTGCTTCTATGCCTATGCCATTAAGGTCCGTGATGTGTGGGACCTGAAGGAAGAGGTCTACGAGGAGGTCTTTGACAGTCAGACGATGGACATGAACGCCTTCCGTCAGAAGATGGAGGCCAAGCTGCTGGAGTATAACAGCCGTGGTGAGGATGATGCTGTTCCCAAGACCTACTACATAGGTATGGACAGCAAGCGCTACTACCAGGCTGCGGATGAGAAGAAGCTCGGCGGCTGTGTCAGCGTCAGCTTCACCCTCAACTGTCATGACAATGCCAGGCTCGGCGAGGGCAGCTTCCAGTGGAAGGAAGATGGCGACCAGTACCACTGCCTCAATGAGGACTCCAAGCGTTTCGCCATGCAGTCCTCTCTCTCCGGCGGCCCTGACACCAGTGACATCGATGCAGAAATCGCCACCTGGCGCTCCACCGTCACCGACCTTCAGCGCCAGATAGAAGCGTTGGAGGCCGAAAACCGGGAGCTGCTCGCAGAGATCAGCAGGGTCAGTGTCGAGGATGCCGTGGAGCTGCGTGCCCGTTATAACGACAACCTTTCACGTATCAGCACGCTCCGCACCCAGCTTACCACTGCCCGGAAGGAGCTTAACCGTCTGCAGCAGGGAAAGAGTGACATGCTCACCGACTACTATGACGAGGAGGACGGTTCCTACCGTATTCCCGCCCTGATGCATGACCTGGAGGGTGCTTATGGTATCGAGTGGTCTGATGAAGGCTCCTGGAGCGGCTATACGTTCACCCGTAAGGGCTATGTCAGAGGCATGAACGGCTCCGTCACCCTGACATGTCGTCTGAAGAAGGTTCGAGGCGAGTCGTGGCTCATCAATTTCTGGGGTGTCCGTCTCCTGCGCATCCACCGTGCCATCCTGGGCGTCGACTGGGAGCTCACCGCAGAGTATTCCTCTTCCGATGTCGTGGATATCATGGAACTTGACCTGGGGCTCTCCGACAGGGAGAAGGCCACTGCCGTCAATCGGCGTATGCAGGAGATCCTACAGGAATACCCCTCCTGCAGCGTCGATGTGGACTATGCCTATTCGGCCCCTCCCGAGGCTGACGACGACCGGGACTCCTATCACCTGCTGTGGGTGTCCGACCGGTTGCGTATCGCCCGTCAGGTGGACTACCGTCTCTCCCGTATCTATGCCGAGCTGCTCCTGTTGGAGAAGTTCATGTACAGCCGTCAGTCGCTGTCGGACTATCTGAAGGCACAGCTCTTTGCAGGCCTTGGCGGTGAGGTGCGCGACCGTGTCTATCGTAACAGCTTCCGCCATTGGCGCAACAGCGGCCGCCGAGCATGGAGCGGTGACGATGCCTCCTTGGATGATGATGATGAAAACCCATAGAATGAAGATGATGAAAAAGAATATAAAGATCATACACCTGATGGTTCTTTTCCTGTTGCTCATGCCCGATGTGGCCTGTGCACAGTGGGCCTTTGATGTCGGGACGGTGGAGGCGATGATCGCAGACCATAAGCGTCTCCGTTCCGTCCTCATCGCCCGGAGCGCCGTGGAGCAGGCCAACCAGCTACTCCATGATGCCAGCAAGGATGCCAATATCGGTTACAAGGAGCTGAATGTCGAGTTGGACAAGTACACCCGCTGTTTCGACTTGATAGACCTCATCCTTCAGGGCACCTCTACCGTCTTTGCCGTCAGGAACACCATCTCCGACGTGTCCGACAAGATGGGAAAGTATAAAGGACTGTTGCAGGCCTACAGTGACAAATGCCTCTTGAAAGGCGATATTGTGTCCAGCGACAGCATCATCATCGGTATCAGCAAGCGTACCGTCGAGCGAATTGCCGACGACGCCGGTGACCTCATCAGTTCGTTTGAAGACCTGCTGGCCATCTATGCCGTCGGTGCTGCCACCAATGCTCCCGAGAGCAAGACCGTGATGATGATCGGTGTGCTGCGTGACATCAATGCCAGCCTCGATGACATCCGTCTGTCCGTCAACGCCGCCTATATCGACCTATGGAAGTATATACGTGTACGCACGACCTATTGGAAGAGCGCCATCTATCAGGCAAAGGGTCTCACAGAGCTTGCCAATGATGCCTTCGGCCGATGGAAGGTGGCTGCCGATGTCTTTGACTATTAGAGAAAGGAAAATACTATGCACAAAAAAGGTTTATTACCCAAGATGATGTCAGTGACGGTACTGATGGCCGCGTCGGTGGCTGTCACTGCCCAGACCTACAACCATGATGCTTCGGTCTGCAACCAGTTCCTTGTCGGTGAGACCGGCGGTGGCTCCCTCACGCCCCAGCTCTATTATGAGGCACTTCACAGGAGCTACCAGAAATGGGCTTATATGGAGAACAAGAACCTGTTCCGCGGGCAGCTGGCCCTTGTCCTGGAGCAGGAGAAGCCCTTGGCAGAGCAGATAGACTCTGCCCTCACCTATCGTGCCAGGATAGAGGCCATGAATGTCGCCGACCGCACGCCCAAGGCTCTCGACCTGGCATGGCAGGCCGAGAAGGGTAAGATCGAGAAGAAGTTCCAGCTTTTCCGTGAGAACATCAACAAGATCACCATGAAGGGCGGTTCTTCACAGGACTACCGTCACTGGCTGGAGATCTACAACTGTCTGCAGACGGCGTTACAGGCCGTCCGTGATGCCTATCTGCCCTTGAATGAACGCAAGCGGCAGTATCTGGAGATATACCATGACCTGGTGTCACGAAACAGCCAGCTGGTGCTGTTCGTCACCGCCCTTTCCAGTGGTCAGGAGGCCGGTGAGCTGCTGCACAGTAAGGTCAGTCCCCGCTATGCCAGGCTCAGCGGCTACACCTCTGATGCCATGGGACGTTGGAAGGTGGCCATGGCCGCCGGTGTCATCGGTGAATAGTGAGAAGTAACCATGTAACAAGTAAAATATTATCATATATGTCAGTATCAGGATTGCTATTACAGGCCGGAGGCGGCCTTGTCGATGCCCTTGACAGCATCAGCAGTAATGTGGGTGTCGAGCTGTTCGAGGAAGAAATTGATGATGTCATCTTCCAGACCAACGAGTTTCTTACCGATGCCACCTTCACCGGTGACAACGGCCCTTTCTGGTGGATCCTACAGATGAGCATGTGCCTCGGTGCCCTCTTCGCTATCATCATGGCAGCAGGCATGGCCTACAAGATGATGGTGAAGGGTGAGACCTTCGACCCCTTGAAGATTGTCAGGGTGCTGGGTATCGCCTTGGTGATGACGCTGTGGTACGGTGACTTCAGTGTCCTCGACGGTCTTGCCTATATCCCTAACTGTATCGGCTCCTATACCCACGACCTCTATGAGGCCGAGGCGGCACAGGTCCAGGACAAGTATGCCCAGCTGATGCCGCTCATCGTCCAGCGTGACTCTCTGACACGTAACGCTCAGGGAGAGATCAATGCCGCCGCGAACAGCGTCAGCGGTAATGGCGTCCAGGAATCCGTCAGCGAGGGCATGGGCCTGGAGGCAGCCACCAGCTCCACGGTGTCGGCTGAGAAGGCCAGGACGATGACGCTCTATGCCGGGCTGATGGTCTTCCTCGACAAGATCATTATGTTTTTTGCCCTCGTTGCTTTCCGCATCGGCTGGTGGGGCACCATCTACTGTCAGCAGATCCTCCTCGGAATGCTCACTATCTTCGGCCCCATCCAATGGGCTTTCTCCCTGTTGCCGAAATGGGAGGGAGCCTGGGCAAAGTGGATCACACGTTACCTTACCGTCCATTTCTATGGTGCAATGCTTTACTTCGTCGGCTTCTATGTCCTGCTGCTCTTTGACATCGTGCTCAGTGTACAGTATGAGAATCTTACCGCTATCCTAGAGACGCAGCAGACCTTCAACGGCTATCTGCAGAACGCCATCATGACGGCCGGCTACCTCCTTGTGGCGAGCATCGTGGCCTTGAAGTGCCTTAACCTTGTCCCCGACCTCGCAGCCTGGATGATTCCCGAGGGTGACACCGCTTTCTCGACCCGTAACTTCGGTGAGGGCGTTGCCAGCCAGGCCAAGGCCAGTGCCATCTCTATTATTCGCTAACTTTTAATTATTATTGATATGGTTATCAAGAATTTGGAAAACAAGATCAAGCTGGTGCTGATTGTCTGCAGCCTGTTCCTTACCGGCTGTATTGTCATCAGCGTGTCCAGCCTCTTTGTTGCTAGGGGCATGGTTGACGATGCCCAGAAGAAGATTTATGTCCTTGACGGCACCGTCCCCGTCCTCGTGCAACGCACGACCATGGAAGAGACGCTGGATGTCGAGGCGAAGAGTCATGTGGAGCTGTTCCATCACCTCTTCTTCACCCTCGCCCCTGATGACAAGTATATCAACTATACGATGGAGAAAGCCATGTACCTCGTCGATGAGTCCGGCCTGGCACAGTACAACACCTTGAAGGAGCGTGGCCTGTTCCAAAACATCATCGGTACGAGCAGCGTCTTCAGCATCTTCTGTGACAGCATCATCCTGAACAAGGAAGAGATGACCTTCACTTATCATGGCCGTCAGCGCATCGAGCGTAGAACGAATATCCTCTACCGTGAGATTGTCACCACGGGTGGCTTGAAGCGGGTGCCGAGGACAGAGAACAACCCTCACGGCCTGATGATCGTCAACTGGCGTACGATCCTCAACAAGGATATAGAGCAGCGCAAGAAGAGTGAGTTCTAATGAAAGGAGATACAGCTATGGGATTCAAGAAATTTTTCCTGGGCGAGCCGATGCCCGATAAGAACGACCCGAGATACAGGGAGCGTTATGAGCGTGAGGTCGCTGCCGGCCGCCACTTTGCCGATGCGGTGGGCATCAGCTGGCTGGCCCGCAAGGTACATGCCGCCGCCTGTCATAACAAGGTGCTCTTCCTTGTCGTGGCTTTCGGTATCGTCCTTGCCTGCTTCACCTTCAATATCGTCACGATGGTGAAGGTATTCACCCGGAGCAACAGCCCAGGCAGCAATGCCGTGGAGCAGGTTGACAGAGCCATGCAGCAGCACCGTGGCATAACGTCAGAGTAACGGATAAAAAAGTAACGATATGGACAAGAGAATCAATTTCAAGCAGACAAAGTATATACTGCCCCTGGGCGTATATGTCTTCGCTCTTTTCATCGGCTATCAGGTCATACGCATCTTCACCATCGAGGTGGAGGACAAGGGTGACGCGAGCCTCGTCACCACCGACTATCTCAATGGTGAGCTACCCTCTGCCAATGTCAGTGAGAGCCTGGGCAGCAAGCGGGAGAACATGCAGCACAGCTTCGGCTATATCACCGATAACAGTGCTGTCGAGAATATCGCCGATGACACGGACAGCCTCCGTCGCAAAGAGGGCTACAGCACGCAGTATACCGATGAGGAACTGGCCGCCCTGGAACGGCAGGCCAAGGAGTCTGAAGGCCACCGTCGGCTCAAAGAGCTGCAGGGCCGTCTTCAGGATGCCGGTCGCCAGGGACAGCCCATGGGCAACAATGACTTTGTTTTACCTTTGAGCGACGAGGAGCGTGCCCTTGCCCTCCAACAGCGTCGTAGCAGAGAAATGGAGGAGATGGAGGCCGCCTTGGGCCTTGCCCGGTCCGAGGGGCGGGGCCGTCTCACATCCGGTGAGCAGGATGCTGTTCCCGCTGACACAGTGCCATCAGTGGCAGACCATGAGGAGGACAGCCATCCCGATGCCGTCACCGCGCTTGATGACAATGCCGAGAGCCGGACTGTCGTCAGGAAGAAGGAGGCTGTCAGCGACTATTTCAACACCCTCAGCGAGAACGCCCCCGAGTCCCATCTCATCAAGGCCATCATCGACGAGGAGGTCAAGGTCACGGAAGGCAGCCGTGTACGTCTCCGCCTGCTTGACGACATCGAGGTCAGTGACATCCTCATGAAGAAAGGCAGCTACCTCTATGCCACCATGGGCGGCTTCAGCAAGCAGCGTGTCAAGGGCAAGGTGGAGAGCATCATGGTCGGCGACGAGCTTTTCAAGGTCGGCCTGACAATCTTTGACACCGACGGTCTGGAGGGGCTCTATGTCCCTGGCTCACAGTTTATGGAAACCATCAGGGATGTCGGCGGCTCCGCCATGCAGACCAACATGAACCTCAACGACGGCGGCAGCTATGGCAACAATGTCGAGCAGTGGGCCATGCAGGGGCTGCAGAACGCCTACCGCCGCACCTCCAATGCCATCAGCAAGGCTATCAAGAAGAACCGTGTGCGCCTGAAGTACGGCACCCAGGTCTATCTCGTCAACTCCAAGGACAAGAAAAGACGTTAAGCTTCCTGCTATTTAACAAAATAAAGAAATAATTCAATAATAAAATAGGATATTATGAAGAAAACAATCCATTTCGGCGCGATGCTCCTGTGCGCCTTGCTGCTGCCCTGCGGCCTTGCTGCCCAGCAGACCTATCAAGAGATGGAGCAGCTCACCGTCAACGAGCATGTCACGACTGTCATCACCTCCCCGGAGCCTGTCCGTCTGGTGGACATCTCCACCGACCTTGTGGCCGGTGACAAGCCTATCGGCAATGTCATCAGGCTGAAACCAAAGGAAGGCGGACATGAAGATGGCGAGGTGCTGGCTATTGTCACAATGGTGTGTGAGCGTTTCCGTGTGCAGTATGCCCTTGTCTACACCACCCGCCTGGAGGAAGCCGTCACCGACAAGGAGGTGTTGCCTGCCGAGCAGGTCGCCTTCCATAACCCTGCTGTCAGCATGAGTACGGAGGACATGGTACGCTTCGCCCGTCGTATCTGGAACAGTCCGGCCAAGTACCGGAATGTCAGCACACGTCACCGCCGAATGGTGATGCGCCTGAACAATATCTATTCCGTCGGGGAGTATTTCTTCATTGACTTTAGCGTGGAGAACAGGACGAGCATCCGTTTCGACATCGACGAGCTGCGCTTCAAGCTGGCTGACAAGAAGCAGCAGAAGGCCACTAATGTGCAGATTGTCGAGCTGGAGTCTGTCTTTGTCCTTGACAGAAGTGACGGTTTCAGTCATGGCTACCGTAATGTCGTCGTGCTGAAGAAGATGACCTTCCCCGGTGACAAGGTGCTGAGCATAGAGCTGAGTGAGAAACAGATCAGCGGGCGTACCATCACCATGGCCATCGACTATGAGGATGTCCTTGCTGCCGACAGCTTTGATACCCTGCTGCTGAAAGAAGAGTAACCATAAAGAGAGAGACTATGAGTAATCCGTCCTATTCACATCGGGAGGGGAAGGCGTGCCGAGGCACCCTCTGTGTCCTTCTAACCCTTGCCCTTTCCGTTCTTGCCGCCAGTCCCCTGCGGGCACAGGGCAGCAACAGCAACCATCTGACCGTCAGTGTCGGTGCCCTCTATGAGCGGGGCTTCGACGCTACCGTCGCCTACGAGCATGAGACCCGCTATCATCATGCCTGGGAGTATTTCGCCACTGGCTACCTGAAATATCAGGATGACCCTGTGGCGGGTCATATCACCACAGAGTCCTTCTGGAACAGCTATGAGACCTGGCATGTCGGCATCGCCTATAAGCCATGTGTCAGCCGTGGCCGCAACCACCACGGTAACGCCCGCCTCGGCGTCAGTGGTGGCAGTGACCGTCACCGTTTCGTCGGTGGCATCCATGTCGGCTATGAGCACAGCTACGCCCTGAGGCATGGCTGGCAGCTTTTCTTCCAAGTGAAGGAGGATGTCATCATCAGGGGTGAAGACCTCTTCCGCACGGGTGTCGCTGTTGGCGTCAAAGTTCCATTGTAATCACCTTTCATTCCATCATTCCTATGAAGAAGAAATATACTTTATTATTACTGCCGGTCCTCTGTCTCATCCTTGCCGCCTGTGACGGGCATGAGCACTTGGACCTCGACGTGCATACCGGCTATATCCTCTGTGACGACGGTCAGGTGCTCAGCACCGATGCCTATTTCTCACAGGATGCACGAAAAGCCGTCGCCGTTGTCTTTGCCCCTCAGACAGAAGAACATTCTGTGCTCGCCGTCCTGCTGGATGAGATTCCACCTGTCGCATTCTGTGACACACTCGGGTTGGAACTTGGCACCAGCTGTGATGAGACGGCATATGACGGTTATGAGAACACCACGGCGATGCAGAACAGCAGTGATGCCCGCACCGGCAAGGGATCACCGTTGGCTGATGAAGCCTTCACCTATCACTATTATTGGCAGAGCGACTATATACCGAGTGTGGCTGAGATGGGGATGCTGTTCCTGGCCAGGGAGCAGGTGAACTCCATCATTGAGCGATGCGGCGGCACCCCTCTCTGTACGGATGCTGCCGGTAGCAGCTGCTGGTACTGGACGAGCACCGAGGTGGAGCAGAACAAGGGCCGTCAGGCATGGCTTTTCTCCATGAGTGACGGCAGCAGGCACCGGGCACCCAAGACCAATGAGTACCATGCGCGTGCCATTGTCGAGTACAACCCGTTGAACATTCATTAGAGAAAGGAGCAGCTATGGGTTGGGGAAAGACATTAGGAAAGAACCTCGTGCAGGGCACAGGTTTCGGACTGAGACATACCAAGGGCGCGTTGGTCGTCGGCGGTGTCGGCTATGGCATCTATTCCGGCCATGGTGCTTTGAACACCTGGGGCGACTGGGCCTTGGGCAAGGACAGGATGGAGCAGCTGAAGAAAGACGGTGTCGCTCCTGTCGTCGGTGACGTCCTCCTCGGTGAGGGCGGCACGGAGAAGGCTGTCGATAAGGGCAAGGACCTCATCGGCGGTGTCTGTGAGGCCCTCGGAGGTGTCAAGGAAGGTGCCTCCGGACTCTTCGGTGGCCTCGGTAACCTTGTCGGCAATATTTTCGGTGGCGGCACGAGCAGCCTTGTCGGACTTATTGCTGCGGGGATGATGCTCTTCGGCAATTTCGGGTGGATGGGTAAGGTCGTCTGCGGTCTTATCGCCGCCATGTCCTTCGGACTCTTCGGTGGTGGACAGCAGGCCGCAGGCGCACAGCACCTTGTCGCTACGCCTGGCCGCCTACAAGATGATGGCCGCCAGCAACCTCTTGTGACAGATGCGGAAGGCAGTGATGAAGAAAACGGACAAGTCATATACAGATCTAGAAGATGAACTATTCTAAAGACATGCTCTTGGAGTCACAGAGTGGCTTCATGATGCCGTTTGCTTCGGCAGACGATGAGGAGATACAGGTCACCCTGGGTTTTGGTGAACAGAAGCACCCTGTCACGGGACAGCCCTTCCGCCATCGTGGGGTGGACTTCGTTTGCAGCGGCAAGCCGCTGTTCGCGTTGGCGACAGGCACCGTCGTCGGTGCAGGCACCGATGCCATCCACGGGAACTATATCATTACCAAGTACGGGAGATACGAGGTAAAGTACGGACATGTCAGTGAGGCCTACGTCGGCTATGGCAAGGGGGTTATCGCCGGACAGGAGATTGCCCTCAGTGGTGACTTCCTGCATTTCGAGGTATCTTTTGGCGGAGAGCCACTCGACCCCATGGAGTTTCTTGGAATGATCTATGGCAATATTCTCCAGCTGCAGGCCGCCGGGATGAAGGGAGGCAATATCTTTGCCAATATGGGTGTGAAGGTCAAGACCGACTATGACCAGGACCAGGAAGAGATTGAGCAGATGATGCAGCGTTGGCTGGGAAGTTATATGTATGACATCATGCGAGGGAGCTATGTGCCTCCCAGGCGTATGGAGTCCTCGCTGCGTAATATCTTCGCCCAGTCTGCCGACAAGAACTATTTCTACGAGGCACTGCCATCCATCGGCAACCCGTTGGGTTTGAGCAGCCGGGGTGCTCCCCTTGCCGCACGTTTCCAGAACCTCCTTATCGGTGATTTTCTGAACTATATGGCCGTCAGGCATCATGTCTATCTGTCCTCCTGGGACGACGCTCAAAAAAAAAAGCTGATGAGCAGGCCGCTGCCGACGGCTACCTCGTAGACCCGCTTTCGGATCTTCAGATTCTCGATGCGCAGAGCTATGATGTCAGCCGTACCGCCTCCGTCTATGCCGACGCCTCCGGCCACCGTTGGTGGACGAAGGCATGGTTTAACGGACGTGAGAAAGGTGAGAAGGCCGTGGAGATACCGCGTGCCATGGCCATCAAGTTCGTCAATGACGAGATCGGCAAAGATGCATGGCTTACCCGTTTCTACCCGAAGCAGATGAGCGTGTTGAGCAATGCTATTGCGCAGACCCGGCAGCAGCTGTTAGGACTCTAAACCATAATGACATGGAAGATAAACAGATTGATCAGATGTTCATTGACTCGGAATACTGTGTCAACGAGTATTTCAAGCGTCATATAGTACCTAAACTTGCGTTCCATCAGTCCTGTCGTGAGGAGCGGCATCTGGGGACGATGGCTGCGGGTTTGGGAGTCGGCAGCGTCCTTCTCCCCGGAGAAGAGTATGCCGCGGATGTCACCCTGAGTTGTCCTGCCAACGATATTGAGGCGACCATGAACGACATGAAGCGCAACCAGTCCTTTGCCCAGGATCTGGAAGTCCTGGCATCCGGATGGCGCACCGCTGCCTTGGCAAAGGTCGGTGAGAACAGATACCGTCAGCTGTGCGAAGAAGCCGGCGGTGATATTGCCGCCAGCTATATCAGCCACCGTCTGTTGATGAAGATGGTGGACTATGAGGTAGAGAGGAATCCCATCAAGGGTTCTCCTGACTATATCTTCAGCGAGGCCCGCAAGTCTTCGTTACTGGATCTTTTGAGTGCTCCCACGTCGGACCTCCAGAAGTATGTCGACAAGAAGTGTGTCGAGCGGTATGACCCCAGCCTTCTGGAGCGTGGTGCAGGGAAGGCACTGGGTGCCGTCACCGACCTCGCCCTCCTTGCCCCTATAGCCCCTGCCTCTGGTGGTGCTGCCAGCTGGGGCCGCCTTGGCAAGTTCGTCGCTGCTGACATGGGCTTTTCCGCTGTTGACGATGCCCTGGAAGGCAATGAGTACACCGAGGATGTCAGTCAGCTCGTCAGCCTTGGTATCTATGGGCGTCGCTCGGATGTCTTTGCCGAATTTGCCAGGCAGAGTGCCGCTGTCAGTCCCTATGGCAATGCGTATGTCGAGGCTGCCAACGAAAGGATGGTCAATAAGATCATCCGGCGTTCTTCTTCGAACCCCTTCCTTCTTGGCAGTGGGGGTCTGCCTTCTCAGGCAGGTCTTGGCATCATGCCACATTCTATACAGTTGCCGGAGCTTCCAGACTATACGACACGCCTGCGTGAAGCGGGAAAAGTGCATTTCGCCATCAGAGAACAGTTCGGTGAACAGGAAGTTTCTCCTGTCACTGGAGCTGCACAGCAGCAAGAACAGACCGTAGCCCCGCAACAGGACACCTCTGTCAAAGGCTGGGGCAGCCTCCTTGACAACCTTGGTCTAAGCGGCTTTGGTGATGTCGGCAAGAACCTCGGCTATGTCATCGCCATGCTTCCCGACCTTCTGATTGGGATGTTCACTGGCCAGACCAAGCGTCTAAACATTTCGGATAACCTCATGCCGATTGCCGCTATCTTCGGTGGCATGTTCGTCAGCAACCCTATCCTGAAGATGATGCTGATAGGTCTTGGCGGTGCCAACCTGTTGAACAAGGCCGGCCACGAGGCTCTTGACCATGCCGGTATAGAAACTGACATGGCGCGTCAATATAAGCCCTGTCAGGATGAAGCCCTCGACCGTCGCATCAAGAATCCGGTCATGCAGGGCAATACCCTTGTTGCCGACATCGACGGTGTGCCGATGGTGCTGACGGTCTCTGATATGGCCGTCGATGCCTATTACAAGGGAGTCTTGCCGTTGAACACACTCTCCAATGCGCTATTACGTGCCTGGGACAGCCGTCAGGAACTGATAGCACTGTACTATGACGAAGGGGTTGGTGAAGGACAGAGGGTAAACAGAATTAGGGGTGTTCAATAATCCTTCTCTAATATGGTATATGTATTAGTGAATGAAATACCTGTTGGCATTAACAAAGTATATGAATTACTGCTTCAAAGGGAAACCAACGTTCTTACCATCCAAAGTCTTAATACCGCTCACCGACGGTCTCTTATTCCGTTTTTTTTGTTAATCTCACTGAAAAGTGTTGCTATATCAGTGAGATTCTGCATTTTTTGCGAATTGGACTATGTTTTCAGTAAGCATTAAGAGCAAATATCAAAACACAGTTCATAAAAACTCCAAGTTTCGCCCTTGTCCTTCCAAGTTTGAGGAGTTTTTTTTGTTTGTATCAGCAAATACATAGCCCCCCAAAAAAACATATTATTTCTTTGTTTTTCGCTCAATTATTCGTACCTTTGCAACGTCCAAGTAGAGGCTATGCCTGCCGCCGTAAATTGGGCAAATAACTTTTGGTTATTTAGAAGATAATCATCACTGATGTCACAACCATCATCGTGCCTCTAATAGATTGGGAGGAAACGTTAGGAAAGACATATCAGTTGGAGTGTTGGAAGTTATAGATAAAATACGTTAGCTATGGAAGATTCTAGTAAAAAAAGGGATGAGACAAGATCTTACCAAAGAACCTTGAACAAAAAACTCAAGTCACTCGTGGATTTCTTGTATGAAGGAAGGACACATTTCTTTGTGTTTATTCTTGTGGGGGCTATAACATTGGCATGGGCTAAATTCACCATCAATTCCTCAAAAGAGGTAATGCACAATCTTTCTCTGGATTTCTCATTCATTCCTGCAGACGGAGGAGTAGGCGACACTGTATATACCTTTAGTCTAGATTTTGTTATCAATTCCAAAGAAGTTTCTGATAGTACAAATGGCAGTTATAAGAGTAAAATGCATGTGTGTTTCGCCACAGATGCAGATAATGTAGAGAGAAGAGATACAGCAATCATTGCGTTTTCTGCCAACTTCACTGCTGATGATTTGCGTATAGAGCAGGATTCCATTTGGTTCGAACCTGTACGCAATGAAATTGAACAAAAGGATGGGAGTATTATAATTAAAGACAGTTATATTCCTCATGTCTATCAGACAAACTTACAAAAAGAAATTATCCAGGATTCAGAAGGTGTAAAGGCTAAAATAAAATTAGTCCAAGCAAAAAATTTTCTTCCTCCTTTAGGAGGTTTAATCGAAGGCCGTCAACAAGTTGACTTCTATTCAAATAGTTTTGGAGTTGATGAAGACTGTCCTTATTACAATTATTATATTAATATCCCTTCTATGCCACTGGCAGAAAACACTTCACATGCATCTGGTTTCCATAATATATCTTTTAGGTTTGGAGATGTTGACAGTTTGTCTGGGGATTATTTCTTTAATAAAAATGAAAATTATCTTTTTCATAATGTTTACCCCGAGCCAGACTTTCTTACCAATGGATTTGTTTTCTATTATACTAAGGAGAAGATTGAAGCTGTCATTAAAAACAGGGGCATAATCATTCAAGCAGAAAATATTGATGCGAAAAATCGAAATACCGCGAAATCAATCATCTACTCAGTTTTGGTCGGTACAGGCTTCGCATTTCTCCTTGACATCATCATACAACTGATTCGTGACCTAAGAGTGTTTACGAGACGGAGTGAAGAGAAAAAAGAGTAGCCGGATTATCTTATTCAATACGAATCAACATTTCATGCGGTCGACTGCTCAACGAGGCGGGATGCTCCACGGAGCTAAACTTTATCGAGCAGACGTCGTAGCTGCTCTTCATGAAGTATCCAGACAACCTGGAGCTGAGCGCGAGATGAACGCCCTGATAACTAAGGTTAGCAAGGACTACAGGCGCATCATCATGGGCTTTCTGGGGAGGGGGCTGTTGTGCTGCGCTGAAGAAGACCGACGGCACGCCCGATGGCCTCAACTGCATGACTGGGGCCGACCTGTAGTAGTTTGTCGCCCAGAAGCTATTTCCTTCCCTTCGCATGTTACAGCTGACGGTCAGCTCGGCCAACACGCTTCTATATAAACTAAATCATAAAGTATTAGCAATTAAAGACAAGCGCATACAGCACTTTTGTTCTGCAACCAAAGGATTTTGGGCTGTAATCGTTCAATATAGCAGTCCAGTACTTGTTTCTTGTGTTTTTGTATAATGTTGTGTCACATTCTTTCTTTACTTTCACTATTATGTATAATATATACTGGCGAACGTCTTGCATACAGCACTCTTCGTCTATTTGTGTCCGCTCTTAAACTTTATTTTCGGAATCGATCTCCCAGAGGTACTTGCGGACTACACAGGGCGTTGCGCATTGTCTGAACACTTGCCTTAAGGGATTCTTCTGTTTAGACACCCTGCAGGAGAGCAACTGACCTCCCGATATTTTATGTCGGATACGAGGTCGGTCTAACTCTGGAAGTTTCGTGCATCAGGAAACTTATCCATGAAGTCCACTTCAAGCTCAGCCACCAGGCGAAGCAACGATTTTTTTTTGCTAATGGAGGGCTTCTGAATTACATTCACTCTCCTGAGTTCAAAGTCGTGCTGCTCGATGTCGAAGCCTAGGTTATTGCGCAGCTGCTTCTGTTTCTTGCAACTCTCCATCTTCCTTGTCTTTTCCGTATCCACCTGTGCAGTATACCAGGACATCTAGCGGTTTATTCCTGCCTCGACCTCTGCTTAACTGCTTCTTGTAATATTCGTATAAGTCCCAACACTGCTTCATCACGAGAAGGAGGTCGTCTTCCAATATCGTCTACAGCGAGTCCACAATCTCTTCCTTACTCTTTTTGCAGCGGCGGTCGGTCAGTGAAGCAAGCTTATCCAAGTCGCGCTCACCTTCGAATATTGCCTTGATGATGGCCTGATCTGAATTGTCCTATATGTCGCTTAAAACTTTGTCTATCTTTTATTTCATAAGTTCCGGCTTTTTCTGCAAGAGAAGCACCTCACGGCTCGACGACTTGATGAGGTTGTCGTGGTTCTGTATCTGCTGTGTGATGTTCTAAGGCTGGAAGTGGGGTTTCTGAAGTCGTATATGGGAAAGACCAATTTTGCCTCTATAGAGGGATGAATTATCTGTTTATTGGAGGTTACAATACAATCTTTCTTTTATATGTAAGATAAAGAATGTATCTATTGGACATATGGAAAGAATAGTAGGAACAAATCGATATACTACTAAAAACGTAAATTCTAAAACTGTTTCGAAAATATAATTCTTTTAAAACAAATGATATCGGTCATCAAATTGTTAAATCAAGAGATTTGCATTTCCAATTTCTTCTCTCCCACGGAATCTTAGTTACTTTGTACGGCAATTAAGACATTTTTTCATCATAATGAAGGAGATGACCTATTACAAACTCTACCTGAAGAACTGCCTGCAGCAGCAGGATGACCCTCGTGCCGATGACGACGCCTTCATCCAGGCACGCGCTGACCGTGCCGGAGAGGTCTATGAACAGGGCCGCCGTGAGGGGCTTGCCGTCTGGCAGGCCCAGGAGCGTGCCATCAAGACGCTGACGACAGGACTGGACACATAGTGGTATGGCATACAACAAAGCAGAGAAGCTGAGAGACAATATCGCGGCCATCAGGATTGCCTTCGATGTGGAGCGTTCCGGTCGTGCGGCCACGGAGCAGGAGAAAGCCATGCTCCGCAGGTTCAGTGGCTTCGGTGGTCTGAAGTTCATCCTCAACCCGTGTGAGCAAGAGGACGACATCGAGCAGTGGAGCCGTACGGACCGTCCGTTTTTTCCCGCTACGCGTGAGTTATACACCCTGCTGAGGGAGCAGTCCCATGATGAAGCCGAATACAAACGGCTTGTGACTAGTATCCGTAACAGCGTCCTCACCGCCTTCTACACCCCCGTACCAGTGGTGAATGCCATTGCCAGAGTGCTGAAGCAGCAGGGCGTGGATGTCAAGAACTATCTCGACCCGTCAGCAGGCAAGGGCACCTTCGTTGAAGCCTTTAAGACCACCTATCCCAGTGTTTCAGCCACCGCCTTCGAGAAAGATCTCATCACGGGTAAAGTGCTCAAGGCCCTCTATCCACAAGACCAAGTACATATCAGTGGTTTCGAGAGCATTGATGGCGCCCGTCAGGGAACGTATGATGTCGTGTCATCCAATATCCCATTCGGAGACATGGCGGTCTTTGATGACGGCTATGCCCGCTCCGGCAATGCCGTCAGGTCGGCTGCCACGAAGACCATCCACAACTACTTCTTCCTGAAGTCCCTTGACCAGCTGCGTGAGGGCGGATTTGTCGTTTTCATCACCTCCAGGGGCTTCATGGATGCACCCTCCAACAATGCCATCCGAAAGGAGATCATCAGCAATGCCCGTCTCGTGGGGGCCTTCCGTCTTCCCGACGGCCTGTTCTCCGACGAAGCAGGCACGGAGGTTGGCAGTGACCTCGTCATCCTTCAGAAATACACAGGTTATGACTCCTCGCTGGATCCCGACAGCCTCGCTTTCTGTGAGGTCTCCAAGGGTTTCCAAGCCACCAGCGGAGAAGATTTTTCCAGTCTCACCCTTAACACCCACTGGTGGAAGTCGATGTTAGCCCCGGATTCCGAGGCTATCATCTCCACGAAGATAGATATCGGCACCGACCCCTACGGCAAGCCGACGCTGGTATGTACCCATGACGGAGGCATACAAGCCATTGCCGACCTTCTCTCAGCATACATGTCCCGTGACCTCAACCGCCATTTTGTGGACTATTACAACCTTCATGCTCCCAAGGCCCAACAGACAGGGCAGGGACAGGTACTGTCACGGCCAAGGCCTGTACAGCCGCGTCCTGCGCCCCAGGAGCAGCCTGTCCAGCTCAGCCTCTTCGACCTCTGGGCAGATGAGACGTCTACAAAGGACAACCGGCAACCCTCCATGGAGCCACGTCCCTATGCTGGTGTCGTCCTCCCGCATTACCGTAACGGCATCATCGTCGAGGACAGCGACCAGATAGGCCACCTCACTGATGTCGGCCATGATAACACCTTCACCCCTATAGCATTGTCAGACGACCAGGCAGGCCGTCTGAAGCTCTATGTGAAAGTCAGGGATGCCTACGAGCAGTTATATAAAGACGAGACATACAAAAAGGAGGAGCAGCCGTTGCTCCGTGAGGAGCTGAACCGCCACTATGACAATTTCCTCATGCGCTATGGCCACCTGAACGAGCGTCAGAATGTGCGTATCCTCCTGATGGATGTACAGGGGCGTGACGTGCTGTCCCTGGAGAACAGCGAGGACGGTCGTTTCGTCAAGTCTGATATCTTCTTCCGTGCCGTCTCCTTCAATGTCCATCAGGACGGCCATGTGGAGACAGCCTCCGATGCGCTGTCCGCCTCGCTGAACCGCACTGGCGGTGTTGATCTGGAATACATGGCCTCCATCAGTGACTTCACCGAGGACGAGCTGCGTGACCAGCTGAAGGAACGTATCTTTTACAATCCCCTCTCCAATGGCTATGAGATTATCGACAAGTTCCTTGCCGGCAATATCGTGGAGAAGCTTGACGAGCTGCGACGATGGCCGCTCATTGAGGATATGAAGCCCGACTACAAGGAAGAGCTGGAGCGTTCCATCAATGCCTTGGAGAGTGTCGTGCCCACGCCTATTACATACGACGAGCTGGACTTCAATTTCGGTGAGCGGTGGATGCCTAAGTCCTATTTCTCCGAGTTCGCCTCCGAGTTCTTCGGTACTGACATCCATATCGACTATGCCCCACAGCTCGACGAGTTCGTCATTGACGTCTCTGGCTACAGTGCCAGGCTCCGTCAGGAGTTTGCCGTGACGGGTGAGACGAAGACCTATGACGGTGAGGACATGCTCCGTCATGCCCTTTACAACACCGTTCCAGTCATCAACAAGTGTGTCGGCTATAAGCCCGATGGCGACCCCATCATGGGTCCTGACCACGAGAAGATTCAACTGGCAGCTAGTAAGATTGACCAGATCCGTGACGGCTTCACTGAGTGGATAGACCGTCATCCTGACGACTGGAAGAAAGCCCTTGCCGACCTGTACAACAGGAAATACAACTGTTTCGTCAAGGCCCGCTATGACGGCAGCCACCAGACCTTCCCCGGCCTTGACCTGAAGGGCCTTGCCGTCAGTAAGTACCAGATCAAGGACATCTACAAGTCCCAGAAAGACTGTGTGTGGATGCTCCTTCAGAACGGTGGCGGCGTGTGTGACCATGAGGTCGGCACCGGCAAGACGATGACGATGTGTATCGCCGCCCACGAGATGAAACGTCTCGGGCTGGCGCACAAGCCTGTTATCATCGGCATGAAGGCCAATGTCGCGGAGATTGCCGCCACCTACCAGGCCGCCTATCCCGGCGACCGCATCCTCTATGCCACGCAGAAGGACTTCTCCGACCGGCAGAACTTCTTCAACAGGATGAAAAACAACGACTACGACTGTATCATCATGAGCCATGACCAGTTCACGATGATACCACAGTCTGCAGACATCCAGCATAAGGTCATCCAGGAGGAGATCGATGCCATCGATGAAGCCTTGGATGTCTATGCCCGTCAGGGCCACAGCGTCAGCGGTCGTATGCGTTCCGGTCTTGAGAAGCGCAAGCAGAACCTTGAGACCCAGCTCCTCACCCTCAATGCCACCCTTGCCAGCCGTGCCGATGATGTCGTTGACTTCAAGACGATGGGCATTGACCATATCTTTATTGATGAGAGCCAGGCCTTCAAGAACCTCGCCTTCACCACCCGTGACAGCCGTGTCGCCGGCCTTGGTGACCCGAAGGGCAGCCAGCGTGCCCGTAACCTCCAGTATGCCATCAGGACGATCCAGGAACGCACGGGCCGAGACCTCGGTGCTACCTTCCTTTCCGGCACCACTATCAGCAACAGCCTCACGGAGCTGTACCTGTTGTTCAAGTACCTCCGTCCGAAGGCCATGGCGATGCAGGACATCAACAGCTTCGACGCCTGGGCCGCCGTCTTTGCCCGTAAGAGCCGTGACTATGAGATCAATGTCGCGGGCAGCATCGTGATGAAGGAGCGGTTCCGTCAGTTCATCAAAGTGCCCGAGCTCGGTGCCTTCTATAACGAGATCACCGATTACAAGACTGCTGCTGACGTAGGATTGGAACGTCCGGACATGGACGTACAGCTCGTGAACATCCAGCCCACCGAGGACCAGCAGGACTTCCAGCAGCGCCTGCTGCAGTTCGCCGAGAGTGGTGAAGGAGACCTCGTCTTCCGCGCCCCTCTCAGTGACAGTGAGGAGAAGGCCAAGATGCTTATTGTCACTAACCTCGGCAAGAAATGCTCGCTCAGTCCGAAGCTTGTCAATCCCGGGTACCATGAGGGTGACGACACGAAGATCGGCGTTGCCGCCAAGAATATCAGTGACATCTACCGTCAGTACGATGAGCAGCGGGGCACCCAGTTTGTCTTCTGTGACCTCTCCACGCCCAAGAAAGGCGAATGGAGCGTCTACCAGGAGTTGAAAGACCGCCTTGTAGAACGGTATGGCATCCCCGCTGAACAGATACAGTTTATACAGGACGCCGTCACTGAGAAGAAAAAGAAGGAGTTCATCGACAGGATGAACCGTGGTGACATCCGTGTGATGATCGGCTCCACCACCATGCTCGGCACCGGCGTCAACGCCCAGCAGCGTGCTGTCGCCGTCCATCATCTAGACCTGCCGTGGCGTCCCAGCGACATGGAACAGCGCAACGGCCGTGCCCGTCGCAAGGGCAACGAGGTGGCCAGAGCCTATGCCGGCAACCAGGTGAAGGTCTTCGTCTATGCCGTCGAGCGAAGCCTTGACAGCTATAATTTCTACCTTCTCCAGGCCAAGAGCGAGTTTATCCGTCAGATGAAGACCGGTGCCTTGGCCAAGCGCAGCTTCGACCAGGGCGGTGAGAGTGAGGACAGCGGCATGCCCTTCGCCGAGTATGTTGCCATCACCAGTGGCAACAACGACCTGCTGGAACGTGCCAAACTGGAGAAACGCATCCTCGGTATGGATGCCGAGCGCAAGGCATTCTACAAACAGCAGCAGGTGATACGGCAGAGGCTCGCCTTTGCCAGTGAGCAGGTACGTCATTTCGATACGGCCCTGAATCGCTTGAACAGTGACAAGGCTATCTTGGAGCATGCGCTTACGGCCTCCTATGAAAGTGAGGAAGACCTCTTCACCCAGATTCGCAAGAATCCCCCACCCCACGCCTTCCAACCAGGTAATGACCCACAGCTCAGCAGGGTACGTCTCGACCTGTCGCAGCCCGCCCCATATGGAGACTATCTCCAGCAGGCAGCCTGCCATGAGGTCAACGGCGAGGTCGTCGTGGCCCGTCTCGTCCTTGGCGGTACGGTATGGCCACTGGTGATGACCTCCAAGACCGAGTACAACCCCGGCACGGGTGTCAGCCGCTGGGTTGGCAACAAGCTGTCCGTCGAGGGTCCGAGCGGCCTTCGCTACACCTACAACAACGGCAAGGTGTCGCTCACAGACAAGGCCCTTGCTTCCAGGTTCCCCTTTGAGACCCTCTCCCGCATCCCCGATGTCAGCCGTGACCAGGCGTTTCAGCGTAAGGGCTATGCGGACCAGATTCCCGAGCTCGAGCGCATCGCGGGTAAGCAGTGGGAGAAGACTGTCCAGCTGAAAGAGCTGAAAGAACAGCTGCAGGCTCTCGACAGGAAGATTCAGCAGGACATGGACGGCAGGATAGCCCAGGCGGCACAGGCTGCCAAGCCCGAGGAGCTTCCCTTTACCATCGAGCACAAGCAATGGGGGCGCACCCCGTGGGAGCTGGTATTCAAGATGGAAGACTACCCCTTTCAGAGCCATGCCGACCGTGATGTCATAGCCGAGAGATATCATGGCCGCTTCCGTGTCTATGACGGCACTGTCACAGGCAACTTCCAACATCAGTTCGGTGCTGAGGAAGCCATGAAGGAGCTGTCCAGGCTGAACGCGCTGCACAGGGATAATGTGGAATGGCTGAAGACCGCTGCCAAGGCTGTCCATGACGAATCGTGCCTCCCCTCCGTCCACCGTCTGAAGGAGCTGGGGCTTAACCGTTTCGGCAGGCCACTGACAAGCGAAGAACCCAGGGCCCTGCGTGTCGTCAGCCTCGGTGACTATGGTGATGAGCGTGTCAGGGCCCTCGCCCATGGTATCAAGGATGGCAATGAGGTGGCCATCGGCGTGGCAGCCTCTGCCATGGCGAAAGCCCTTGCCGGCGCGCCTGTCTCCAAGACGGCCGTGCTCGTGTCGATGCCTGGTCACAAAGGCTATGGCGGTACGGCCCAGCGTCTTGCCCAGCGTCTCTCCGAGCTTTCAGGCATCCCCTATGTTGAAGCCCTTGCCAGCGGCAAGCATGAGAGCCTTTATGTCTGGAAGAAAAAGCACCCCGGCGAGGAGCTGCCAGAGTTGTTCTTCACGGAAGATGACCATCATCGCATCCCGGAAGGGAAGACCCCCATTATCATCGACAATGTCATTGACACTGGCCATACGGCCTGGGCTGCCGTCGAGGCGTTGGAGGTCACCCCCATCCTCTTCACCGTAGGGAGCACCGGCCATGAGGACAGAGAGGGGCATGACATCCGGCTCAGGGTCCATCGCGAAGGCCTTCATTTCATCGAGGATTCCATGCCTGAGGGCGTGGGGCTGACAGGCCTCTCCCAGGAGGAGCTTGACAGACTTCTGCATAAGGCCCAGGCCGAGGACAGCAGTGAAGCCAGGCGTGACCTGCAGAGACGCGGTGTGGACTGGTACACAGGGCAGCCCGGCTACCTTGTCGACCACATCGTAGACAAATGGGACATGGCATTCTCCGAAGAACTCGACCCTCCCGTCAAGGAACTGACAGATAAGGAGGCGATGGAGCAGATTTTCTCGGAAGAAGAGCTGAAGCACCTCTCTGTGGAAGAAAAGACATCCTTTGCGACACTTCTCAAAGAGGTGTCCATACAGTCCCTTCAGGGCTACAGCTATCAGCAGCTGAAGGACAAGCGCCGCCTGATGGTGGTACATGACTATCTGAAGGAGAAGGCTGCCACGGCCATAGAGAAGGAGCAAAGAAATAAGCTGCGCTATGATGTCACCACCAACACCTGGAGTGGCATTCCATCGGATATAAAGGTCTTTTGTAGCGGTGAGCCGGACAGGAGCCGTGAGATATACGGCTTCACGCCGAAAGAAGACATCGACCTTGTGTACTGCCAAGCCCGGAAAGCGGAAAACAGCCATGTCTCCGTCCGTGTCTGGGTCGCCGACCACCAGGCCGCGACCCCTGCGAAGATCGTCATCCAGCTTGAGAAGGAAGGCTATGAGGTGGGGCTCCATGGTGAGCGGGGCCGCTATGTGGACTTCCGTTCGTGGGACGAAGCCGTTCAGTTTGAGCAGCATGTAAGGGAGATCGAGCGTGAGGTCCACGCCGTCAGGCACGATGTGAACGCTCCTGAAAGCCCGATGATGCGCCAGTTCCATGATCTGAAGTCCAAGCATCCCGATGCCTTGCTCCTCTTCCGTGTCGGCGACTTCTACGAGACCTACGAGCAGGATGCCGTCGAAGCCTCACGCATCCTCGGCATCACCCTTATTCGTCGCTCTTCCGCCACACCGGCTACCCTCCCGCAGGATGCGATGGCAGGCTTCCCGTACCATGCCCTGGACACCTACCTTCCCAGGCTGATACGTGCCGGGAAGCGGGTCGCCATCTGTGACCAGCTGGAGGCGCCCAAGGCAAAGCCGAAAAGAGGCATCACCGAGATGGTGCAGCCTGGCCCCCGCCACCGCTTGCAGATGGTAGACACTCTCAGCGATATGCAGCGCGTGCTGCCCCATGATGCGCTCCTCCGTGATGCGCTGATGGAACGTATGCGTGAGGCAGGCATCAAGGTGAACACCGACGTTGCCGCCGCTGAGCAAATCCTCTCTCAGGCGTCCGTCCGTCTTCACCAGTCATCCGTCCAGCCCGTCTTTGTCAGCAATGCCCGGCGTGCCGTGGAGCATATCCGTCAGGAGAAAGCCACCCCAGGGCAGTGGCTGCGTATGATAGAGCGGGCGGGAGGTATCAAGGCTGGGGAGGACCGTTGGATGGGGCTGTCCCTCTGGCTGATGAACTCCAAAGAGCGGACGTTGACGAAAGGACAGGTGATGAACTATGTCGCTGCCCATGAGATCAAGGTGGAGGAAGTGCATTATCAGGCACCGGGGACAGAAGTCCACAGCCCGAAGCTCGACCAGATGAATGAGGAGTTCTTTGAGCTGATGGGTGAGGCAGATGATGTCACCGGCTCCCTCTATGTCGATGACCATGTCCGATGGGCCTGGGAGCGGATGACCGAGCGATATGGCGATGATTTCCGCCTTAACACACGATATGATAACGACCCAGTATCAGGATGGCACTTAACACCCGCCGAGTGGCATGAGGGCGAGGGCCCGTCGCCTAAGGCTGCCACCTACTATGGTATTGACAGGACGATCAACAGCACCCGTCTGGAGTATACCACGGGCGGGGTGGAGAACAAGAGGGAGATTGCCCTCGTCGTGCCTGGCATTGAAAGCTGGCGGGTGTCCGATGACATCCATTTCGGCGATGCCGGTGAGGGGCGTGCCGTCGCCTGGGTGCGCTTCGGTGATGCTGTCAGCCGTCATGAGCGCAGTGAGTCGGAGATACAGGACACCATCAGGTCGATGCCTCCTGGTGACGAATGGCAGGAGGTGACCTATTACACTGCTGTCCCCGGCTACCGTAATTTCTATAACCTGAACCGCAACAGCCTCTCTTACGCAGACTGCATCCTGGAGAAAGACGGCAGCTATACCATCCTGTTTGGTGGAGAAAGCCCGAAGGTGCAGATGAACGGTGAAAGGGACATCGCCGCCTTGAAGCGTGTCGGAGAGACCTTCGGCAGTCTTGGCGAGGCTGTTGAAGCCTATAATGAGTTCATCGCCCGCCGTGACCGTTTCGTCGAAGAGCGGACGCTGGTCATCGACGAGATACAGAGCCAGCGCCATCAGGAGGGTCGTGAGCGGGGCTACAACACGCGAATAGACCTTAGGGGCTATGAGGCGCAGCCTGACGGTGACGGCAACTATATCGTCACCCATCCCGATGGTGTCGGTGAGGACGGCAAAGAGCGCATTGTCTCGTCTCTCATCCGTTCCGACGAGGCCGGCAGTCCCGAGAGTGCCATCCTCCTTGCCGCACGCCGTGACCAGAATGTCTATGCGTCCTCACGTGTCCCTGCTGCCCCCTTCGAGAAAAGCTGGCAGGAGCTGGCCATGAAGCGGATGCTCCGCTATGCCGCCGAGAACGGCTATGACCGCGTGGCATGGACGACCGGCAACCAACAGGCTGAGCGCTACAACCTTGGCGACCATATCGACTCTGTCACTGTCGCGCCTTACGAGCCGCTGTCACCGTCTGAGTCACAGGGATTCGACGTGTGCCTGCACACCCGCGGTATGGCTACCATCGACTTGTTCGTGACCAGGGACGGCATCATACAGAGTGGCGGCTATGGCAGCAAGGAAGATTATTTCGCCGGACAGCAGCTCTCCAAGGTCGTCGGGCGGGTGCTCACGGAGAAGATCCTCGCTGCCCGGGACTGGCAGCGTTTCGACAGTGACGACCTCCATGTCGGTGCCGAGGGCATGAACGCCTTCTATGACCATATCCTTGTGAACTTCATGGACAGGTATGCACGGCAATGGGGCGTACATACCGAGGATATCGAGCTGCCAAAGCTGGACATCGCCGGTAAGATGCATTCCGTCGCCGTCACCCCTCAGATGAGGGAGGATGTGCGCAAGGGGCAGCCGATGTTCTTTCTTGACGGCCACCGTCAGGCCTACGGTTTCACATACAATGGTGAGATTTATGTTGACAGGCGCGTCGCTACTGCCGAGACACCGATTCATGAGTACACCCACCTGTGGGCCGAAGTGCTGCGTGAGTCCAACCCCGAGGAATGGAAAAATGTCGTTACCCTGATGAGGGGCTGTACCGAGCTGTGGAAAGAAGTCTCAGAGCGTTACAGCCATCTTCATGATGAGAGCGACATCGCCGAGGAAGTCCTGGCACACTACAGCGGCCGCCGTGGTTACCGGCGGCTGATGGACGACTACGGACGCCGTCAGGACGTGTCTGGCAGAACCATCCTCGATGTCATCGCCGAAGCCTTGGACAGGCTGTGGAAATCCGTCGCCGGCTTCCTGCATATCCACTATACCACCAAGGAGCAGGTCGCCGACCAGGTGCTGCGTGACCTTTTGAAAGGTGTCAACCCCAATGACTACAGGATGGGGAATGCCGCAAGGCAGTCGGTCTCCCGCCACCTGTCCCCTGCCGACCGGGAGGCAGGTGGTGCCTTGGTAGATCATCTCGGAAAGATGGGTATCTCCGTGCATACGGATTACAATGAAAACCGCCGTATCCTGAAAGCTGCCTTGCGAGACAACAGTGAGGTCGGCAAGGTACGTCATTTCAAGACACAGGCCGGAACGGCCTATGGCTTTGCATACAAAGGGGAGCTGCACCTCGACCTCCGCAGGATTGACGCGGAGCTGCCACTCCATGAGTATGCCCACCTGTGGTGTGAGGCCTTGCGCCGTGTCAACCCAGACAACTGGAGTCGTGTGGTGACCATGATACGTGATGACGCTGCCTCGTGGCAGTTTGTCAGCACCGCCTATCCAGAGCTTCACGATGCAGATGACATCGCCGAGGAAGTCATCGCACAGTATAGCGGCAGGCGTGGGGCTGAGAAGCTGCGTGACGAGCTGGAGCGTATGACACCCCGTGACGGTGACTATGGCAGTCGCTGGGGAAATATCTTCCATAATGTCAGCAAGGCCATCCAGGACTTCTGGCAGCATGTCGGTGACTCCCTGAACATCCGCTATGGCAGTGCCGAGGATGTCTATGACCAGATACTTAATGACTTTGCGAGGAAGGTGAACCCCGTCGCGAAGATGGAGAGATACCTGAAGGAGCGTGACAGGATTTACCAGGATTGCGTAGAGGGTGGTGACCTCGACACGGCGGCCGCCATGTTTGAGGAAGCCCTCAGGGAACATATCGGCAGCGGGGTGACGCCGTTCATGGCCGTTGACGGCTACAGGGGGAAGCTCGACCGTCTTGCCCATGCCGTCAAGAGTGGCTCCGATGATGCTGTCCGTCGTGCCGTCAGGCTCATGGCTCCCCTTGTGCCTTCTCATGCGGTCCTTGTGCCAGCTCCCAGCCATACCGGTGCTGCCACCGACATGCTGATCCTTGCAAATGCCCTTTCAGAGGAAACTGGTGCCCCTGTCGCTGATGTCCTGAAGGGTGATGCCAGGACCAGCCAGTATGATATGAAGAAAGCCACCGGCAGGCCGATGGCCGCCGATGCCATGGGCATACATATGGCGGGGGCTTTGCCGGAGGGCTTCCTGCCTGTCGTGATTGATAATGTGGTGCATAGCGGCAATACCGCCGAAGCCTGTGTCAAGGCTTTGGGAAGGGGTGTCGTCCTTGCCCTGTCCTCTGCCGTCAGTCAGGAGCGTCATGTGTCTTCCCTGAAGAGCCTGGAGCCTGTCGTCTATGACAAGCATGGTGTCCTTATTCCGCTCAGCGAGCGTTTCTCCCTGAAAAGCAAGTATCTCGGCAGGGTGATGAGCTACCGCCCCTTGGATGAGGATATTGCAAATGAGAGCCTTGCCGTCGCCAAGCCTATGGTTGTGGACATCCCCAGCAGCAAGGAGCACAGGCCATATGAGTATTATCTCGGTTCCAAGGCCCTCTATGACGCCGTCATCTCACTGGGTGAAAGCCATCATAAGCTTATTGCCGGCTATGAGGATCCTGACAGCGGTGATCTCGTTTTCGTCGGTGACAATGCCGTCGTCATGCATGGATATGACGAGGAAAGCCGTGGCTTTTTCTCTCAGCGTGACTGTCATGATGCCGTCTTCCGCCTGAACACGGCAGGAAAAAGATACCATTCGCTGGACGACCTCTCTCCCCGTCTCATCCGTGACGGATATCATATCGCTCTTATTGGCAGGGAGAAAGTGACGGGACTTGTAAAGGATGGGCAGGCGACCCTCCAGAGTCTCTCACACCCTGTCGTACGCAGCGCCGTCCAGCTCGACCTCTTTCAGGACACCCCCGCTGTGGACGGCCGTCAAGAGTCCAACCCTACTCCTCTGTCTTCCGATGACCGGACACGTGACCTCACGGCCTTACACCTGCGTGACCTGGCCGACGGTGAGGAGTGCTTCGTGGAGCGACGCTACCGTGAGAACGGTTTCTTCAGTTTTGTCGGAGGTGAATCCATAGACTCTGCCGAGGATGTCGCCTATATCTTCAGGAGCCTTGAAGACCAGTGTGTGGAGAACAGCTTCCTGGCGATGGTGAAAGACGGCAAGCCTCTGGTCATCCATCTGGGTATAGGCACTTACAGCGAGGTCCCCGCCCCCATCGAGAAGGCTCTCGTCGCCTTCAATGCGCTGAAGCCGGAAAAGGTATGGTTCATCCATAACCATCCGAGCGGTTCATTGAAAGCCAGCTTCATGGACATGAAGATGCACCAGCGCATGCTGAATGTCTTCGGCAATGCCGTCCAGCCCAGCATCATCATCGATACCACGTCAGGGAAGTTCGGGGTTTTTACCGACGCGGATAGTGAGAGCCTGCCACTCCCTGTCAAGGAAGACAATCGCACTATGGCCGTTCCCACCTATCAGTTTGACCGTCAGGTATTCTCCAAGGGCTGGAATCCGGAGCTGTCAATGACAGCCTCACCGGCCTCTATCGCAGCGTTTGTCAGCAGCCACCGTCTCGGTGCGCGTGACAAGCTCAGTCTCATCGTGCTTGACCAGGCCCAGCATATTACAGGCAACGTCTTCCTCCCATGGAACGACACGAGAGACATTCTCAAGGGCGGCCATGCCAGGACGATTGCCGGTTACGCCCATCAGATGGGTGGCAACCGCTGCATTATCTATGGCAGCGAGGATGGTGTGCGTATGACTGACCCTGAAACGATGTCGAAGCTGTCGAAGCAGCTGAAGGCTTTTGGCATACGCGTCGAAGACTTTATCTCTGTCAGCCGTAGCGCTTTCAGTGAGGGCATCTTCTATGCCAAGGAGCCTGATACCGTTTATGGGAAAGCCGGTGAATATGTCATCAACGAGACGGTACGGCCCATCCAAGGCTTGGAGGACTATTCCGAGGAAGATATACAGCAGTATGTCCGGGAATATCTTGAGTCCAGACTGGAAGGTACCGGCATTGACGTTGATATCGTCGGCATGAAGGTCATCGGCAGCCGTATGGATGGCAGCGGTGATGCCGGCAGTGACCTGGACATACTCCTGGAGTACAAAGGTGACTACAGTGAAGACAGCCTTTTTAATATCCTCAATGATGATGACGACCGCCTATATATTGAAGGCATCCCCGTAGACATCAACCCCATTACGAAGGGAAAGAGCGGCACCATCCGTGAGTTCCTGGAACGTAACGAGGGCTATGTAAAAGCAGCATTACTATCAGATGACAGCCCCGACAGCAATATGGTACAACGCAAGAAAAACATTCATCCCGAAGGAATGGGACATCAGAAATTTCCAGAGAAGCCGAAATGGCCGTCGATGGAGAAGATAGAGGCGTATGCCAAAGAGATGGAAGCTGTACCAGACAGCCATGTCACCAGATATACGGACAAACAGTCCGCAGTCATCAAAAAGGCTGTCTGCGACTATCTTCAGCAGGTGCATGACGACTATTATCCGGATGCGGCGATGGACAGGAATGCCATCGATGCCGCTGTTCATCCACGGACTGTCCACAGCCCTGAGGATGTCATACATATGTCGCATGACGTAAGCGTGGAGTTGCTCCTTCGCGCCGAAGAGACAGATCCTGGTATTGTGGAAGGCTGTACTGGAGAGTCATTGGGCGCGGAGGCACGTTACATAGCCTCCGAAGCAGCAGCATACGCAGATGCCGTACTTTATAACAGGGAGAACGACATGGAGCGTAAGCTCGATGACAAAGTGGCCATTCTCAACGAGGCGGTGGGCACTTTCAATGATACCTTTCCTCCAGACAGTATCATATGGCAGCCGGTCACCTCCTACTCGATAGAGAAGAAGGACGATGATTACTTTGCCTTGGTCGAGCATGACTCTGAGGGAGCCAGGTTTGTTACCCCCTGGATGTCGGCCGTTGAGCTTGACAACCGTATGGATACCCTTCTCAAAGAAATCAGGGAGGCTCTTCTCGTTCCCGACAGGGCGGCCGACGAATATGTCTGTCAGGAGTTCAGCCACCAGGTCGCGATCCTCAAAGGAGCCCTTGACGATGCGACACGTATGATTGGTGATAAAATCAATATCCGTCCAGTCAGTGTGGCTCTGGGTGCAGAAAAAGAAGTCATAGAACAGGTTGAGGAGACTAACGGTCGCTACCATGCAGGGAACAGCAGGGACTTGTTGGCTGACATCAGCAGCTATAAGGATGCCACGGCGCTGGCCACGGCCGTCCGTGAGGCCCAGATTGCCCATCTCCTGGGTAATGGAAGCATCGACTTCGTGGAGCGGTCTGGAGCACCACAGAAGATTTATAATGATGCTGCCACCTGTGAGCTGGCCTATATCAGAACGGTCAGCTGCCATGATGGTCGTGTGAGCATCACCGGCGCCATTGACGTTGAAGGCTCGCCTGCTTATATACACTCTCTGAGTGATCTGTTGCCGGACGGCATGCGTCTTCTGTCAGAGGAAGTCAGAAAGGTCGTACAGTGGGAACCCGAGCTGAACCTGACTATAGACCAGGCGCTCATGGTGGCACGCGAGCACCACTGTCACGATGAGGTGAAGCAGGACATCATGCGTGGCATGGAGCCGGAACTGGCCTTACAGAAATACCATATTATGCCTACAGCGGAAAGTCTGGCTATGATACGACAGCAGAACGACGTTGAACAGCTGCCACCTGTCGATGCGGTACGGTTGCTGCTTGACAAAATCATTCCTCATGACGGTGACGTGCTTACTCTTGACATGGGCGGCGGCCATCTGGACTTGCAATATCAGTCTTTCGGCTGGCAGCAGCTGGATGATGTGAAGTTTATCAGGCATGTCGGTGACGGCTATGTCGCTGGTAACGGTGACTTCAGCGTTGATATCAGCCGTCTTGCCTCAGGACCAGACGGTGACTATCTGGTATCAGTCATTAAAGATCATATTAAACTCATGGAGAATCAAACTATGGAAGAAAAGAAGCTTGAAGAGGCACAGGTGCTGCAGGAGCAGCAGCCTGAGCAGAAGAAGAAAGGCTGGAATATTGACTACACGAGATATTCCATGCCAGAGGGTGTCAGTGTCGAAAACGTACGGGTGTTCAAGATGACACGCGGCGAGAACAAAGACAAATATGCTGTCTCAGCGGTCATCGACGGACAGAGGAAGACACAGGTGATGTACAAGAACGATGTCGATGCCTATTTTGCCAAGGACGAGAATGGCAACCGCAAGTCCACCAACCCCTCTGCCGAGCAGTTAGCAGCAAAGTATTTCTCTCCGAAGAACTTGGAACAGCCTGTTCCTGTCAAGGCTGACGGGCAGGAACAGCAGGTGCAGCAGGAAGAGGAGAGACAGGTCGTCCAGGACAAGCAGGAGTCATCGAAGAGAAAGGTATGGAATATCGACTACACTAAATATTCCATGCCGGAGGGTGCCGTCGTCACCAATCCCTTCGTCAAGAAGGATGAGAGGAGTGGTAAGTACCGCCTCTTTGCCACCATCAACGGCGAGTTCCGTTCTGCCGACCTTTACCCCAACGACCGTCAGGCGTTCTTTGAGAAAGACGGGAACGGTGAGCGTAAGGCCACCACGGAGCAGCTCGTAGCGAAATATTTCGCCAGATCCACTGCTGAGAAGATGGGCCTTGCCCCTGCCGCTCAGCAACCCCAGCAGGAAACGAAGCATCTCGGCACATACGACGTGCCCGTCTGGGCACTGTCTGCCCTGCAGAACGGTACCGATGCCTACGACGGCCTCCAAGAGGAGGAGATTGCTGAGATTGAGCAGTTCCAGGAACAGTTTGACGGGCTGGTCACCTTCGACATCCATTCTGAGGAGCGTAATGAGTTCAACCCTTCCCCAGCCTTTGGTGGCGCAGGTGAGACTGTCAAGGTTGATGTATACTCTTTCGTGGAGAAGGTGGAACGGGCCCAGGGCGAAGTGCGTGAGAACCTTGAAGAGAAGTCTGCCGCAGAGGAAAATGCGAAAGGGCAGCAGGAACGTAAGGATGACAATCAGAAACAGGATGAAGGTAAGGAGGAAGAGAAACAGGATGTGTCTGCCGGTCTTGCTTTACACGCGGCGCTCCTTGTCGGTGCCCTCCATGCCGCTTCCGACCATGATGGTGTCTGGATGAACAGGCAAGGCAAGCAGGCACCAGCCTTTCTGGGCAAGGATACGAGGATCAGCCCCTTCAATACGATGATGATGGCCCTTCATTCCGATGCCAACGGCTATAAGAGCAATCTCTACACCACCTTCGCAGCCGCCAAGAATGAAGGGATCAGCGTCCGTGGCAAGGAAAAGGGGCTCCCATACAACTGGTATGACTGGGATAAGTTCGTCAACAGGTACATCAAGAACGAGGTCATCGACAGAGCAGCCTATCAGGCACTCCCTCCTGAGGAGCGTGAGCTGTACCGCGTTCAGGGGAAGAAGGACATGAAGCCTATCTTCAATATTGACCAGACCACGCTGCCGATGCAGAAGAAGGAAGAGAACAAGTCTCTCGTCGGTATTGAAGGCAAGGAGCAGGCAGACAATGAGAAGCCTGAAAATGTCCAGGCCTCCCGTCAGGAGCGTCTCGCAGAGATGACGAAGAAATATCCCGACACGATCAAGCTGTTCCGCGTCGATGACGGCTATGAGATTTACGGTGATGATGCGAAGAAGGCCGCCCCTGTTATCGGCCTGCCTCTCACCAAGGATGAGAATGGCAGTTATGAGGCACTCCGTTTCCCGCAGGAAGACCTCGAAACCTATCTGCCGATGCTCGTCCATGCCAGCAACAAGGTTGCTTTCTTTGATGATATGGAGGATGTCCGTCTGCGCCGCCACACAACAGAGGCAGAGCTGTATGCCGTTTCAGACAGGCTGGTGACCGCTATCCGGCAGATGGGCGTGGACATCGATTCCAACGGTGTCACCCGTTATGATGCCGGCAGGAACACCCTTTACGTCGCTGACCGCACACAGACGAAGCCGGGACAGGAGATGACCCTTGCCATGGAGCGTGTTGGTGACGTGTACCGTGCAGCCGTCGCCTATACAGGCACTGACGACCGTCTTAACCGTGGCAGCCGTGAGCGGATGCTACCAGAAGACCGTGACAAGTACGACCGTCTCGTCCAGGAGCTGGCCACGGGCGTGATGATGGCCCGTCAGGGCCTTCCCGCCACCGTCAGTGAACAGAACAGGGTACTGGTCCCCTATTGGGAACGTGAGCTGAAGGAAGACCCGAAGCTCCTTGACAGCGTAGAGCGCGATGTCAACAATGCCGTGCAGGTCATCGACAAGATTGCCAGCGGCCAGCAGGTGGACTATGCTGCTATGCGCGGCGAGCGTCCCGCCGTCGCGGCACGACCGGGGATGTATACCATTGCCAGTGAGCTGGCCACCATCCCGAACGTCGAGCATCGGCAGGTGGTTATCGTGCGCGACCCGAAGGAAAAGACTGCCGCCGTCATCCTGCCTTCCGGTGCTTCCCTGGAGCTGAACAATGAGGTGCCCGGCATGAACAGGAACCGCTTTGTCGTGGCGCTGAAGCATCAGGACATTGCCGATGTGACTTTCTACAATGCCGGTGGTGCCCTGGGCCTGAACCAGCCTAACGAGTTCTTCGCCGACAAGCAGGTAGAAGTGGCCCACCTGAAACAGTACGAGCTGATACAGGATGAGGTCATCGACCTTACCGATGAGCTGGCACGTACCAGGCAGGTGGACATTGAGAAGGTCGCTGCCATCAGGAACGACAAGGACGAATGGGTTTTCTATGTGAAGCCCTCTCAAGGTGAGTCCGTCACTATCAAACCAGAAACGACCGACCTCGCCCGTTTCTTCTCTGCCATCCAGACGGAGCAGTTCGACAACGTACGCCATGAGATGGGTCAGAAATACTACGCCCTTGCCCAGCAGCATCCCCAGCTGAAGCAGGACTTTATCATGCCAAAGGTGGAGAAAGTAGACTTGTCGCGCATCTCATCGGCAGAAATGTTCAAGTCCAGATACCATGAGGACATGGTTTGTGTGACATGTACTTATGACGATAACAAGAAGCTGTCGACAGAGATTGCACGTGACACCAAGGAGTGGCAGCGTCTGTGGCTTGCCGATGATCAGAAAGGCTACAAGATCGCCGTCGCTGCCAAGCTCTTCGAGGCTGAGCTGAACAAAGGTCAGGAAAAGACCGTTGCCCAGGCTCTGTATGAGCCTGTTCGAGAGGCTGAGGAGAACGACATAGATGATGATCAGGAGGTGGATGAGGTAGAACAGAAGTCCCAGCGTACATCCTTTCACAGATAACTAATCCGCCCATGGGAGTGCCCCTCGGTGCTCCCACCGGCGATGCCCATGAATGATATGGATAAACAGGCTTTTTTTGACAAGTATGCTGCCTGGGCGATGGAGCAGCAGCAGAAATACGGCATCCCGGCGTCTGTCACGCTGGCTCAGGCCGCCATTGAGTCCTCCTGGGGTGAGAGCACACTGTCCAAGGAGGATAAGAACATGTTCGGCATCCATGCCACGCGGGGTTGGGTCACCTCCGGCAGACCCTACGTGGAGCGCAATGACATGGGGATGGTGAAGTTCTGCAAGTATGACAGCGAAGCTGAGAGCTTCGAGCACCATTCCCGTTTCCTGATGGAGAACCGGCGTTATGCCCGCTGCTTCACATACGCCAGTGACGACCACGCCCGTTGGGCGCAGGCTATCTGTGATGCAGGCTATGCGCACCGCCCGCCAGGAGACCCTGACCGTTATGCCAAGACCATCGAGGCCATCATCAACGGCAACCATCTGGAGCGTTACGACCGGATGGCCATCGACGAAGCGCAGCGGAGGGGCATTGAGATTGGCTATATGAGAGGACAGGCTGATGACTTTCATGTCAGTAGTAACCGTCAGGAACAGGACAAGACCGTCCTGTCTGGCCGTTATGCCTTCCCGCTTTCCGGGGAGATGGTGATGACCGACGGCTTCGGCAGGAATGCCACGAGCTACAGAGGACATATCCATAACGGCATAGACCTCCGTGCCAACCATGAGGAGGTCTTTGCCACCGAGGACGATGGGAAGGTGGTCAGTGTCGGCAGTGATGCCACAAGCGGCAAATATGTCATCGTTGCCTACGACCGTCCGGACGGCTCCAAGTGGCGTGTATCCTATTGTCATCTCTCAGGGGAGAGCGTGTCGGAAGGTGATACCGTCTCGGCAGGCATGAAGGTCGGCGTTTCCGGTAATACGGGCAACAGCACCGCCCCGCATCTCCATCTGACGGTTAAGCGTCAGGAGGCTGGAGAGACATCTTTCAAGGCCGTGGATCCGCTAGGCTATCTTGCCGAGATTGCCGTGGCCGGGAGCCTTGATGGTACGGTTGTCAGGAAAGGCTCCGGTGAGGACTTGCTCGCAGATCTGAAGCAGGACATTCATATCGGGGATTCCGTCCGCCGGCAGGTGGAGTCCGTCTCTGATGACGGGAGCCTCCTGGCAAGCCGTACACAGTCTTCTGACCCTAAGGATTGGCTTGCCTTGCTCATGGCCAGTCATGGCGGCGGTGCAGACATCAGTCAGGGAGGTGGTCTCAGTGGTCTTATCTCTGCTCTGTTCATGGGGGTGGTAGCCTTGGCCATGCAGCTTGATCATGGAGATTCGGGCATGCAGGAGGACAGCAGGAAATCTGTTCCTGCCCTTACCGAGAACCCTGCAGACTTATCGACGGTCATTGAGCGCCGACGTCATGGTGCAGACGTGAATGCCCTGAGGCAGACGGCCTCCCTCAATTTCGATATTGACTATCCGGAAGAACAGCAGGCGAACAATGTTCGTCTGGCATAAATAACTTAAAAATTTTCGCTATGATCAAATGTGATGTAACAAAGCTCTGTGCCGTCATCGACCGTCAGGCACAGCCCAGACAGGGAAAAGACGGTCATTCGTTTCTGTCATTCGGCGTAAAGCTGCCAGTATCCAGTCGTGATGGTAAAAGCGCCGACGTGTCCATCAGCGTGTCCGTCGATGGCGGCTGTAACCAGGCATCCGCTTTTTATACCGGGCGGCGGGTGCAGCTAAGCGGGATCCTCACCCCGAGGAAGAAAGGTGATACCATCTATTTCAACCTCCGTGCAGGCCATGTGGAATTCGTCAGGAGCAGTGAGGCCGACGCCATTGAGGGCGAGATGCACTTTCTGGGAAAGACTGGCAAGGACCGGCCTGGTAAGCCAGCTATCGACAAGCGTACGGATAAGAAGGGACAACCCTTCCTGACGTTTGCGGCTTATTCCTCTGAGAAGGATGGTGCAGGCCGTGAGTTCCTTTGGATACGTTTCCTGGACTTTGCACCTGAAGGAAAGGATTTTGTCAGACCGGAGACCTTCATTGAAGTGAAGGGCAGCCTGCAACTGGGCTTTTTTAACGACAAGCCCGACTTCGGCTGTCTTGTCAAGGAGATTCGTTTGTGGGAGCTACCATCAAAACCGGCAGGCTATGGAACAGAACAATAACACTGATTCCTTAAAGGAATCCCGTCGTGGCCGGTGGCACAAGACGGATGAAGGCCCAAACGGTGAGGAGCGTGCCTTGCAGCGTTTCGCCCAGATGCTCATCGACAAGATTTCAGCGTTCCAGGGCGACTGGCAAAAGCCTTGGTTTACCGAGGGTGCATTGTCATGGCCTAAGAATCTCTCCGGTCGCGAGTATAACGGCATGAATGCCATGATTCTGATGATGCACTGTGAGAAGGAGGGCTTTAAGTTGCCTGTCTTCTCTACCTTTGACCGTGTAGCCGGCCTCAACTACGGCAAGGACAAGGAAGGTGGTAAGGTTCTGCTCACGGATGCAGACGGCAATGAACTTCCAAGGGTGTCTATCAACAAGGGCAGCAAGTCCATCCCGGTCTTCATCACTACCTTCACCTGTATCGACAAAGATACAAAGGAGAAGATCAAGTATGATGACTACAAACAGCTGTCTGCTGAGGAGCGAGTGAAATACAATGTCTACCCGAAGCTGTCTGTGTATAACGTCTTCAATGTCGACCAGACGAATATCAAGGAGGCACGGCCAGAGCTTTATCGGAAGCTTGAAGTGCAGAACCATCTGGTGCGTCCTGAGGTGAAGGAAGGCGAGGAATACTGTTTCGAGCCTGTAGACCATCTTATAGAGCATAACGGATGGATCTGTCCTATCAAGCCGGTTCATGGTGACAACGCCTATTACAGCATCTCCAAGAACGAGATCGTCATCCCGGAGAAGAGACAGTTCAAGGACGGTGAATCATTCTATGGGAACCTGTACCATGAGATGGCTCACTCGACCGGTGCCGAGGGGCAGTTGAACAGGCTGAAGCAATCCGCTTTCGGCAGCAAGGAATATGGAATCGAGGAGCTTACGGCAGAGATGACGGCTGCCCTCGTCTGCCAGCGCTATGGCATGACCAAGCATCTGAAGGAGGACTCCGTGGCCTATCTGAAGGGGTGGCTGGATACCCTCAAGGAAGAGCCGACCTTTATCAAGAACGTGCTGAATGACGTAAAGAAGGCTGCCAGCATGATCACCACGAAGATAGAAGGTGTCATGCGTGACAGAGAGGTCACGCTCGATGTCAGGGAGGAGAATACTCAGACTGTAGCCATTGACGAGACGGGGGACGCCCAACTTGTCGATGGTGAAAGTCTTGGTGCTGACAAGAAGCAAGGTGACAACGAGGAGCATACTGAGCAGGAAGATGAAGAAGAGACGAAACGTGTCGCTCGCAGTCTGGGTCGTGGCCGCTAAATGAAAACCACCGTACTACTTTCACAAGCAATACGGTGGAGGAAAATAGAAGAACCACATTAACTATATTTCTCCTTCTTGTTCCAGCTTCATTAGCTCGTCGGCAAACTGTTCTGCTGCTGCTTCATCTTGTTGAAGATAGCGTTCTTTACAGAAGTCCACGAATTGTTGTCGCCGCTCCGGGGAGTGATGGCATACCAGCTGGCATCTGGAAATTTTACCTTCCTGGAAAAGTCCTATGAGGATGTCTTCCCTGTAATATCCTTTGAGGTTGATCTGTTCCATGTTCTTTGCTGTTTGTTATCTGTGAGACATGCTGCTCATCTGTGCAGCTGCAGCGTGCTGGTGTCCAGCGCGAAGCTGTTCAGCCCCCATCTCGTCAGTATATTCATCCTCGGGGATATATGAGAGGTTACCGAGTTCATCGGACATCCAGCAACCGTAAAGTCCGAAGTTGTAGTGCGGCAGCTTTTCGACCTCTGTCTCTTCCCGCCATGCCATCATGCCCCCCTTGCTGATACGGATGCCCATGTCGTCATTGAGGTCAATGCCGATGGAGAATGTTTCCTTTTTCCCGTCTATCTGGACGACCTCACCGTTAATCAGTCTGGCATAGTCAGACCTGCTGAGAGATATTTCCGTTGCCAGGATGTTCAGGTTCTGCCTGATGATTTCTTTGGGGATGGATATGACCTGCTGGATGGTGTCATCGAATTGGACATAGTTATTGTCCTTGGTCATGACCATGCCGTCCCGCAGCATCTTCTGCTGTTCAGGGGTATAGTCTCGCAGCTCATTGGACTCCCACCTGGGGATGAAGACGACATTCACCGTACCGTCGGAGGTGCGGATCAGGGATAATTTTGCATACGATACGACATCTTCTCCATCCACCGTCTTTGTCGTGAGTGGGAGAAGGGGTGTCTCACGTGATGACAGCAGGCGTGTCATCACACTCTGTGGCAGGTCGTCAATCATTTCCTGAGTGAGACCGAACTTCGCGAGGTCATCGTAAGGGATGTCCTGCTCTCTGAATCTTTCCAGTCTGGGCATAACTTCTTTTTTTATATGAATACCTCGCAAAGGTACTGAGTATATCATGAACAGCAGCATTTTCAAACCAATAAGTCTTGATTTAACACATTTACGACTTTTCCGGTCTTAAAACAGTTAAATCAGGAGGTTGTGATAGCCGATTTTGGGGTTTGTAAGAGGACTGTTGTACCTTTGTATAAGTTTATTACATATCAAAGATGTCTGAAATCTGCAAATTGTCTTTAGCCGTTATCAGTATCCTCCTTGTCCTTCCATTAAGAGCCGAGGGACAACCAGGAACTGAGGGGAGAGCGTATTGGATAGAGCGTTACCTAAGTGTCAGCTATCCTTTGAACACCATTGAGGTCACATCGCCTTTTGGTGTACGTAAAGACCCTTTTACCGGTGAACATGTCAGTCATTATGGATTGGACCTCCGTGCTGATCATGAACAGGTGATGGCAATGTTTGATGGAAGCGTCGAGCGTATAGGCTATGACGAGCGTTCGGGGAACTTCATCATCCTCCGTCATGGGGATTACACTGTCTGCTATTGCCATCTGTCAAGAGTTCTGATTAGCCAGGCTGACTCCGTGCATGCCGGAGAGTCTGTGGCTATCAGTGGCAGTACCGGACGTGTCACGGGTCCACATCTGCACATTACTGCCAGACGAAAAGGGGAGATTGTCAATCCATACGACCTATTATTATATATTAGGCACATACGTGAAGAATGTGTGAGGGCGTTTGAGCCTGTTACCGGTAAGCATAAGGACAAGGAAGAGTTCTTCCGTACCTATGCTGGGACTGCCATGAAACATCAGCGTAAATACGGAATCCCTGCCTCCGTCACTTTGGCACAGATGGCCTTGGAGAGTAACTATGGCCAGTCAGAGCTGGCGCGGAAAGGGAACAATTTCTTCGGCATCAAGGCCGGCAGCTCTTGGAAAGGTACGAAGAGCTGGCATGATGATGACGTTCCAGGATACTTCAGGAACTATCATTCCGTGTGGGAGAGCATAGAAGACCATTCACGATTGCTGATGACGGATAGGTATAAGCGATGCCGGCAGTATGACAGTCAGGACTATCACAACTGGCTTGTCGAGGTAAAACGTGCGGGCTATGCCAGTGCCAATGACTATGTGATGAGGTGTGAGGGAATTATCAAGACGTACAAGCTGCATATCTATGACCAGTTAGCGACCGAGCAGCAATTCCCCTAACTCTTTCCTGTTTCGATAATCAATGAGGCAATTTTCATATTAAATGAATTTGAGAGGGTATAGTTCTATCAAAATTATAATATCAGACATTAAAACAATGAATAGTTAGGAAAAAAGGCCCTCTTAATAGTGATTTTTGCAAAAAATCGCAAAAATTTGTAATAAGGCAACCTATATTAAGAAAAAAAGCGTAACTTTGCAAAAGAAATCATGGCTTAATCGAAACTAATATGTTAGTACAGTTTTCATTTAGCAACTACAAAAGCTTCAAGGATGAAGCAATTCTTAATCTTGTTGCTTCCGGAACAGGGAAGAAAAACCTCTATTGCCATGAAGTGGATGGCAAGACAAGTCTACTAAAATCGGCCGTGGTATATGGTGCTAACGCAAGTGGTAAAACAAAGTTGTTTGAAGCATTCAACTTCATGAAGTCGTTTATCAGTCCACCAAAGCGTGACAACCGTATTCCTATATTAGATTACTGGCAGACAAAGTATGACGCTTTCCGTCTTAATACAGCGTCAGAGAAGGATTGCTCATTTTTTGAGGCTGTGATGGTAATTGATGGAGTTCAGTACCGATATGGTGTAGAGTTGAACAACAAGGAAGTGTTGAGTGAATGGCTCTATTTGAAGAGACAAAGAGAAATTAATGTATTCGCGCGAGAGGGTGCAGAAATTAAATTCAATAAGGAGCAAATCAACGTCAAGGTTGCGAACAATATCATTTCTGCAGACATGGTATCTCCATCATCGAGTTTTCTTGCTGTGCTGAAGACATTCAATGAACCTTTGGCTACAAAGATAGTAAGCTGGTTTGACGATGCCATCGTGATTTCTGCCAATGATATTCGTTCTGCAGTACCTATACAATATCTGGCTGATGAAGAAAGAAAAAAGGTGATCACAAAGTTCATGAAGGCTTTCGACTTCAACATTGAGGACATGAACCTCCACGAACTTAGAATAGAGGAAGTGCCAGAAAAAGTGAAAGCAATGATTGGAGAAGAGAATCTTGCAGGCCCCTTGTACGACGGCATCAGCACCTCGCACAGACAGTATAATGAGCTGTATGAGCGTGTTGGCGATGTATGGTTTTCGTTGGAGAAGGATGAGTCGTATGGTACGAACCGACTGTTCTGGTTGAGCTGGGCCATCATTTCTGCACTAGAGAAAGGTACCGTGCTATTCATCGACGAGTTTGACAGCGGCCTTCATCCATATATTGCCCGTCAGGTGGTGGATATGTTTTATCGTTGCCACACTAAGGCGCAGTTGATTATCAACACCCAGAATGCCTCTCTGCTAAGGTATAAAACGGAAGATGATCAAAAATTGTTTGTGAAGAACCAGGTTTATATTGTGGACAAAAACCATTATGGCGAATCCACACTCACTCCACTGACAGACTTTGGCGGTGACATGCGCTCTAATCTGGAGAATCTCTATCTTGATGGTGACTTTGGGGGAGTTCCTTATGTGAGCATAAAAAGTCTGATGGAGTTAATTCAGCGTGATAGAAAGTGATATGGGTAGGAATCATTCTCGAGTAGTTACTTCACGAAGAAACCAGGGTACGAAAATAGTTAACAAGGTTATCCTGTACTGTGAGGGAAGAAATACAGAGCCAAGCTACTTTGAGCTGTTGAAGAAGAACAATTGCAAAGTAGTACCAGTCGTAGTTCCCGGCCATGGTATAGGCTCATGTGTAGAGTTTGTAGAAGAGGCTAACAAAAAATATAATTGTCTGCCGAGGACACAACGCGATAAATACAGTCAAAAATGGCTGGTGTACGATTGTGATGGCCATGAGGATTTTGCTGCCAGCATCAGGATTGCCCGTCAATATGGCTTCAGAGTGGCCTTCTCAAATATGTGTATTGAGTATTGGTTCGTTTTACATTTCTACAATTTGGACGGTCAACCGATCCCGATGAAAAACAACAGCCATTCACAGGCACAGATAGACCTTGTCAACAGAGCTATCGAGTTATACAACAGAAATGCGCTAGTGAAGGTAAAGCCCTATGATAGCGAGAGTAAGGCTGTAGAAGAGGACTTCTTTGACTTGATGATGGCAATTCATCCAAAAACTCACAACCAGAGATTGGTAGATGCCTACAATCGAGCTAAAGCTATCCACGAAACAAAGAAAGCGCAAGGGGCAGAATTTACAGAATCAGTAACTACCTTGTATGAGCTGATGAAAGAATTAGGGATGGTGAAGGAATAGTTTGGAACAGAATTTGAAGAGATCAGACAATGGCGTTGACCAGCGGGTGCTGCGAGAGTTCTGCATGAAGGAGAGCGAGGCGGTCGCATATTGCAAGGGCGACTAGTTTGAGCGCTAGAACGTCCAAATATAGTATTTTGTTTACGTGGAGCGTAGGCACTTCAGAAAGCAGTGAGACAGCTAAAAGAAATAGGCTGCGCAATGACTTATTATACACGAAGAAAGAAAAGAGCCTAAAGACGTCAATATGAACTAAGAAGACTTCGAGTGATGGATTTATCTCATTATTATCAATTCTATATTATCCAAAGTAAATATATATTTGAGTCGTTATGAGATAGGTATAAAACATCAAAGAGCCTTACTCGTGATAACGATTTACTCTAGATTCTTTTGAACTCCATCTGAATCTCCAGTATCATGTCTTTCACATCCTGGTTGACACGCTCGAAGTTGGCATACAGAATTCGCTCTCTAGCATCCACAGACGGGAACTTGTAGAACTTCGGTAATGGATGGTTGGCATAGTCCTCTTCCTCTGCCTTTATCTCTGCCATGTCAAAATTGGTCTTGCAGTAGAACTTTGACGTGCGGAACTCCTCAGCTTTCTGAATATCCATCGAGCCGTTACGACCGGTCTTGGTGACCACGAAGTCACGTGCCACCTGTCCCGCTATCCATCCTGTCGGCATGTCCGAGATCTTCGATGCCGGGACGAGGTTGTCCATGTTTTCGTTAAGATTGACAGACACCCGTTCACGGTCTATGGTGACGCCTTTCTTCAGCTGCACCACCTTGCCGAAGATGTCGCCGGACAGCCATTCCAGCGTTTCCTTGGCGCGTGCTGAGCCGCTGACCACGTTGCCGACGGTCGTGATAATCTTCTGCATGCCGACCTTTCCGTAGTCAGCCTCCAGCTGTGGCAGCTCCTGGAAGCCGAGGGCCACCGACACCTTATTTGAACGTGCCGTACCTATCAGACGGTCTATCTTGTAGAAGAAGAGCGTCGGCAGCTCATCGACGATGATAGAGACTGGGACGTTCTTTCCCTGGCCGCTGTTCACACGGGTGACGAGACGGTTCAGGATCAGCGCGTTCAGTGCCCCGATGATACTCTCCATCTCCGGGTCGTTGGCAATGAGCAGATATGACGGATGTGCCGGGTCGCTGACCTTCAGGTCGAAGTCGTCACCGTCGCGGTGGAATATCCAGTACGACTCTTTGGTGGACAGACGTGATGTCTGTACGCGCAGCGTGCCTATCATACCTTCCAGCTGTTCCATTGCCTTGTTCTCGAAGGCTGTCATGAACGGGCCGAGCAGCGGGTATACCTCCGGGTCGGTACGCAGCACCTCAAATATTTCCGTATAGTCGTGGTTGAGGAATGACAGCACATGTGGCATGTCCGAGTACTTCCCGAGCCAGCAGGCCGGTTCCACCAGCTCTGCAGGATTCTTAGTGTTTCTGCCTTCCTCTGTCTTATAAACGCGACCTGTCAGTTTCTTGTGGTGTGTCTCGGGGTCTTCCTCAAACTCTGGGAACAGCATGTTCCCGGCTGCATCATAAGGAAGTTTCTTGTAGTTGATAAAAAAGTAGATGCATGCCGCCAGGAAGTTGACAGCCGATGTCTGGAAGAACTGGTCGCTGCCGCCGCCCCCTTCCTTCTTTCCTTTCTGGAGGGAGTCAATCAATGTCTCGGCCGTCTCCTGTGCTGCCGCCAGGTTGCTGATATATTTCTGCTGGATGGGGTTCACCCGCCGGCTGTATTCCACGTTCACAAAGTTGATCATGTTGAACGTGCATCCCTTAGGGGTCTTTCCAAGTTTTTTGTTCTTCTGGTAGTGATAGTAGAGCTTCGTCGCTAGCGTCGGGAACTTATAGTCATATACCACCATCGAGAAGCCTTTGGCCGAGTGTTGCCTGATAAAGGGCTCGATGACCGAGAATGTCTTACCTGAGCCAGGCGTTCCCACGACCCATGTGCCACGGAATGGGTTGATGATGTTCACCCATCCGTGACGGAACTTTCCCCCGTAGTAGTATCGCATGGGGATGTTCACGCTATACGGCGTCTCCTGTTTCTCCTCACACTGCTCGAAGCTCTCGTTCTCGAAGTTGAAGCGGTCTTTCATGAATCCCCCTTTGATGTGCTTTGTCATGTTGTCCAGGGCGAGATGTATGAGCGGTGTTCCTATCAGGGTGAAGATGACGTAGACCCACACGTTGGCATTGATGCGATAGAATGCAGGCTTAAAGTCATAGTTATAGAATAGCACTGAAGATACGACAAGTACGAATCCTATGGTTAGGGGCCAGTACACCTGATAGCGGGAGTCAAAGTTCACGTCCTTCCTTGCTTTTGTTCCGAGGGAGGTTATGATGATGAACAGTGCCGTCATCAGCTTACTGTATGGCAGATGGCCTTTCTGGTAGATGAAGAACCGTGACACCCTCTCATGGATGTCAGTGATGACACCTCCGAAGATGTCCATCTCCTCCGGTGTGATGACGTACACGAAGAACTCCACCAAGACTAAGAAGTATATGGTGAAGCGCAGCAGTTTGTATATCGCCTGTTGTCCCTGGGTCTCTTCCATAAAAGTTTTTTCTATTTGTTTGCGTTGTTCTTCCAGTCTCTCATGCAGCGATCTATGATGTCTCTCTTATCGATGTCGCCGTAGCTTCCTGCCCTGTCTGTTATCTCGTTCCACACGTCCAGGAATGTCGTGTATCTGATGGCCCGCCCCAGGGCACGCAGCTGTCTGTTCATCTCACGCAGCTTCGGTCTGACGGCCGTAATCATCTCGTTTTTCTCCTGTTCCGTCATCTTGGCGTTGTCGAAGCATAGCGTCTTGATGTCCATGACGATGTTTACCCCGTTGACGATGATGTTCCGGTACACGGTATTACGCCGGGTATGGAAAGCCACAGCCAGCGCATTCGCGGGATAGGAGGCCACCACGTCATTGAGGTCGGCCACGTTCTTTGAGACCTGCGTTATCTCATAGTAGATGCCGTATATCTCAGCAGCGAACCCAAGGACGTCATGGAATTTGTCAAGGTACTCGTTGAACTCACGCTGGAAGTTTGTCGTGGCTTCTATCTCCGTCTGCATCCACATATGCCCTGTCGTCATCAGTGCCTGTGCCTTGTTCTGTGCCTCCAGTGCTTTCTTTGCCTGTCTGGAATACTGGTCAATCATAGCCGCACGGACAGGATCGACGCCATAGGCGGATGACGTCGGTGTTCCAAGCACAATCATGGTTGCCACTGTCATCAGGATTATGAACCTATTATTCTTCATAAGTTTCTATGTTTAGTCGTCAAGGATGTCATACACTTTCTGTGCCCGTTTCCATCTGTCCATGGCATCGGCCGCCACCTGTGCATGAGTACGCTCCACCATGCCGGCCGTTACGTTCTTCCATACGTCGCCGAGGTTGTAGAAGGCGATGCTGACAGCCAGGCGACGCAGCTTTCCGTTCATCTGGTCAAGGGCATCGTTCAGGTTCCAGAGCAGTTCTGTGCGTTCCGCTCCCGTCAACATGTTATCCTTCGTGCCGAGGGCAACGGAAACCTTCAGCAGCCTATACGTCCTTATCAGCTCCACTGCCGTCTCGACATAGATGTTGTTCATGGCTACTGCTGCTCCGATACCTTGCGGGTTGGCTGACACGGCTTCCTGTATCTCATGGATATGTCTCAGCGTCTCTACACCTTCAGCATAGAGGGATGTCCCCGCCTGTATCGCCTCGGCATAGCCGCGGGCCGTCTTCAGGTAGGAGTTGTATTTTCCTTCCCATTGTTTTATTTTGGTGAACTCGCCGGAAATGGTTGCCTGCAGCAGGCCCGTTTTCTCCTGTGCCTTTGTCTGTTTGTTCACCTGGTCGTTGATGTTCTTGTGGCCTGTCTCAATCTCTACATACTGCAGCGGGTTGCTCTGTGTCACCTGTGCAGAGGCTGTTTCCACCGCCGTCATGAGACATGCCGCCATACTGATGACACCAGCCATTTTAGAAACGGTTCGTGATCTCATAGATGCCTTTTTTTCGTTTGTTTATTTCTACTCTCTTACGTATCTCGCCCACAACATCCTCTTTCTCACAGACACCGATGATGTCCAGACGCCTCATGTTCCTGTCGCCGGACAGTATGGTGACGGTCTTCAGTCCGAGCAGTTGCTGTAGGAGAGACCTGTTCTGCTGGTAATCCACCACACGGTACAGCTCCATATAGTCTGTCGAGTGACGGAACACCCCGTGGAGGAATATCAGCTGCTCCTCGGTCACGACATATCTTATGCGCAGCAGGTAACCAAACTGATATGCCAGATACAATGCCAACAGGTTTCCGAGCCACTTCAACAGATGAGGGATCGTGCTGTCCGCTATGATGTCAAGGCCAGCAATGGCGTATGACATGATGCAGAGCAGTACATATCCCCATTCGCTGATGATGTATTGAAGCAGGTGCGGCTTCAGTTGTATCGTATCGGAGGTGTTCATATTTAACTATGGAATTATTTATTTCAATAAATAAATACATATATAGTTACATACCCATACCGCGACCCTCACCATATTCCGGTCTTGGCGGGCGGTCCAGGCTTTCAAAGTTGGCTGCTGCCACCTCTGCAGGTGACACCACGCCAGGCTTGTAATAGACCGTTCCCGGCAAGTGGTTTTTGTATATCTCTGGTCCGGGGCCGTGGTGCATCAGCGGGTCTGCCAGCACCTCACCGGCAGCCACGAGGGCGGCGAGGATGGCCGCTCCGATATTCGTGCCTTCGCCGGGTCTGGTCTTGATATCTACCTCATTGAATATCTTCGAGAAGAGCTTCATCCGCTGGTAGTCGTCTACTGCCAGGAATTTGTCATATTGCTTCTGGCTGATTTCGTGCGTCACGGACTGGCCGTCGATGACTGCAGTCATCTTGTATTTGCCATCGGCTTCCTTGTCTACCCGTATCTCTCCTACTTCCACCTCACGACCGTGGGCTGTCTCCCTATAGAAGCCTTTGTGCTGTCTGAAGTCCTGCAGCGCCGCTCCGTCAACCCGGTTGGAAAGGGCATGGCTTATATCCTCACTATCCAGAGATACGACATTCCCGTCACGGTCTGACAGATACATGTCATCAGCAGGCCTTTGGCCATTGGACTGCTTTATTTCCACCTCAGGGAATAGCTTGTCGAACAGCTTCAGACGGTGAGCGTCGTCAAGTGCAAGGAACTTGTCGTAGTCTTTCTTCGATATGGTATGTGAGACCCTTTCACCGTTGATAAGGGCTGACATGACATAAGCCCCAGCCAGTCCATCCTTTTCCTCAGCGTTGTTGACGGATGCACGGAACCGACCGGATTGAAGCCCTTTGGCTGTTTCTGCATGGATGGCATCAGTGTCGCCGATTCTCGTATTCTCCAGTACGCTTGCTTTGTCGACGCGTATCTCTCCGACGACCATCTCCCTTCCATTGTTGACAGGCTGGAACCATCCTCTGTTCCCGAGGATGTCATGGATGGCCAGTCCGTCGATGGCATGTAGGTCAGCGTTGATGCGCTCAGTACGCTCCTGACGGATTCGCTGTGCCTCTTCGCGTTCTGCCATCATCCTTTGGCTCTCGGAATACTTCCGCTGTTGCTCGAAGAAGGCTGCGATCTGGGGACTCTGTCTTGCCTCGTCCGTCAGCTCCAGGCTCACCAGCTCTTTGGATTCCAGCATGTCCATGGTAATGGGATTCCGGAAATCTCTTGTCTCTTTCATGATTCTGTCGTTGATGACCGCGAGCCTGTCTGCCACGGACACGCCACCAGATGCATCCACGCTGTTAGCTGTCAGTTTCTTCACCTCCTCATCGGTAAGGTCATACCGCATGTCCATCGGGAACCGGGAGGACTGTATGGTCAGCGTCTTGTTCCCGGCATCGATGATGATGCCATGGGAGGAGAGCACCTCCTGGAACTTCTCATTGGAGAAATATACGTCTGCCGTGATGGTTTCGGAGTAGGCAATCCCTTCTCCCTGTGGTCTTGGCGCTGTCTTGACAGACTGGATGCGGCCGTCAACGAGGATGTCGTCAAGCACTTCCTGCCGTGTCTCGCGCTGTGCCCCCTTGTAGTAGAAGCCGTATCCGCCGGCGTTCAGCTCACCTGGTTTGACACGGCCGTCAGGTCTGACGGGTGTCATGATTCCGCCTCCGGCCATGAATGTCCTTCCGCTGATTCGCCGCATGTGCCATCCTGGCTCCCAGCCGATGAAGTCACCGCCCCAGCCACGGCTGGCACGGCTGAAAGGACGGTAGTAAGGTATACCATATTCGCCGGAGCCGAGACGGTAGCCGTGCAGTCCCATTGCCACCCGTCCGAAGGCGTTACGTGCCGACACGAAGTTGTCAGGCATATGGAAGTCATTCCTGACAATGGACGTGAACGTATTGTACGCTTTCTTGTTGGCATAGTTGGACCCCCACCCCATCAGGTCCTCCACCTGACGGTCATTGAGGCTATAAGTGATGGCCGGGGAGTCATGGCCCAGCACGATGAGCTGCATTTGCCCGTTGGGCTGCATAGCCATGTGCGCCTGCATCCCGTTTCTCCGAAGGACATCCTGAAGACCTGCTGAGAGGTCAATGTCCCGTGGGTTCGTGTACTTTCTTAGTGCCATAATTAACTACTCTTCCTGTGTTAGAATCTCTAAGAGCTTATTGCGGACTGAAATTTTTTGTTCATTAGTAAGATACTTATCAACAGCCCTTTTGTATACTTGGATTTCATCTTTCTTTACCTTAACGATAGCGATAAGTTGTAATGCTGCGATGATGGCATCAATTGACATGTTTGGCCACCATGTCAGGACAGGTGCGCCATCATAATAATTACTGTTTTTCTTACAATTTGTCTTGAGGTAACGTTCAATTTCCAGCAGTTGTTGTCCGACGAATACTCTTTCTTTGTCATCGATGTAGTCGATAACTTCCTTTATATCGTTCAATCTTAACGACAATTCATCATCATCGTCAAACACTGTTCTGATGATTTCCATGGAATCACCATTATTCCTGACTTTATTTAAACACGTAATCATATTATTCTTGTTTTTAGTTTTACAATAATTGAACAGACATGGTATCTCACGCAAGCAAACCTTGCAGGAGGTATACGTCTACTTCCTGACATAGAGGATGACTCTTGTGTTCCTGTTGGCGGTGAACGGCTCATACCTGTTGATGCCGCCCTCATGTCTGGCTGTTATGCGGTCCTCCGGAACCCCTCGCTCCCGCAGCATCCTTTCGATGCAGCCGGCCCTCTGGGCGCTCAGTCTGTCGTTTGTCTGCTCGCTGCCTGTCTGACTGTCGGCAGCACCTGTAATTTCAATCCATAGGTCGTTCTTCGTCACCACCTTGGCCATTTCATTGATGTTGATGACCTGTGCCTTCTCCGTCATCTCGCATGAGCCGATCCTGAAGAAGAAGAATATCGGAGAGCCTATAGCGACCTTTCTGCTGTCTTCTGAGTATTCGCCGGTGGCCGGCATGGGGTCTTCCGTTTCTTTTTCGGTTTTCAGGGTCGGTTTGTAGTTGTCGGGGTTCCCGTCCCATCCTTTGTTGCGGATACGTTTCCTCAGTGAGTTAAGGCCGCTGTAGTCATTGCGCGGGATAGACTTGTACTCTTCCATATTATTGGCCAGGTCATCTTCCATGAGTCTGTATTTACCTAGGAGTCCTTCTATTTCCAGGATCTTCTTCAGTTCTGCCTGTGCCTCCATGTCATACTCGTGCTGTCTGGAGAGTTTCCCATTCCTCTCCCGGAGCTGTTCAACATAGCTGCTCAGCATGTCATTCTGGTAGATGTACGGCTTGGCATCCACGATGCGTCTCCATCCGATCTTTCCCAGTGTCACTGTCATGCCGAGGGAGGCATGGAGAAGCCGGTCGCCAAATTTGTCACCAGCACCTTTGCCGTCAAAGTCCCGGAAGGTGTCCGTGGCTCCCAATTCTGCTGAGAGGTGAAGCCTTGGACTTAGACGGTAGCGTCCTATGATACCGTATGAGATGGCAAAGGGCTTGTGATGGGTGAATGAGTTCCTGATGATACCGGTGCCGGCATAGAAGAGGCAGTCCCATCGGGGCAGGGCGTCGATGTCATTACGGAAATGGGATGTCACGTTGTAGAGGAAGTCTGCATGAACGCTCTGGTAGCAGCGTGACTCCAGTTGCCAGTCCTTCATCTTAATACCTTGGTAGGACAGCCGTCCGCCAATCTGTGGGGTAAACCATTTGCCGACCGACACATTGAGGGACGGGCTGAAACGGTCGAAGAGGTCGCCATGTCCGATCGGCTTCCCAAGGAAGGCAGAGACACCACCCTGGAGTGTGACGAACCAGTTCGCATCCCATCCGCCGTTCTCATTGGCTCCGTCAAGATAGGTTGGGGTCAGCGGGGCCAGTTCCTGTTCGTTGATGACGAGCTCCTGCTCTTGTGCATGAGCAGGAATGGCAGCGGCCAGCACTATGCCGGCAACCGCAATAAGCAGTGTTCTTTTCTTCATTGTATAGTCTGTTTTGTTCATGAGATAATGATACTGCCGCGAAATTACTCTTTATGATATGAAGAAGAGAAATTCAGGCAGACAATCTCTTGATTTAACACGTATAAGACTTTTAGCAGACCATAGAAGTAACTATGCACACGGACAGCTGTTTTTTGAAACTTGGAGAACTTGGACGATTACTGTTCAAGTTTTTTGCTATCTTTTTTGCACTTTCAAATCTTTTTCGTAACTTTGCACCATCGGTTGTAGTCCACTTGTGGACGGCGGGCGGTCTTATATATGAGAAAGACGTTTTCATACGTCTGTCGTTGTGAGTTGTGAATTTCGCAAGTTCAACCGTCACACCAAGCAGATGGCAACGAAGCGTTTACGTGGTGCGTCACTATATACTGATACTATATAGTCCGCGCTGGTGTGGGCTAAATGCGTTGTCTATCCTGTGTGACGGGGACAATGCGAAGGCCTACAGCTCCAAGATAGGCAGAGAAACAGACTCCTACGCCTTTTTTGTGTATATGCGTGAACCTAAACTACTACAAGCCGAAGGGGAGTAGGCTTTCGTTTTGCGTATATCAACAACAAAAGTCTGTATAATTATGAAGAAGTATTGCTATTTTTTCTTGCTGGCACTGCTATGGGCAGTGGCTATACCGATGTTCTCGCAAGTTGTTAGTAACGACAACGAGGACGAGGTTTATAAGATTGATTCACGCTTTGCCCAGAACGACTTCGTCCCTGGACAGGTGTTGGTGAAGTTTAAGGATGAATGCCGTGTGGGCATCCAGCGCAGTAAAGGTAAGTTCATGGCTGCCGACCGCAGTGTGGTAAATGCTGTGCTGCAGAAGTATGGCACGGATGAAGTAGAGCAGTTGCTGCCGCGCGAAAATGCAGGCAGCCCCCTGCGCAAGGCAAAGACTTACAATGGTACTGTAGTGACTGAGAAAGACCTTTCGCAGCTCTATTGCGTAAAGCTCTCTCCTGACCACCATCAGGAGACGATGCAACTTGTCAACGAGCTGAAAGCATTAGATGATGTCGAGTTTGCCGAGCCGAATTATCGCGTCTACATCTTGGCCGATGAAACCATCTGCCCCGAATACTCAGGTAACCCGCTGAACACCAACCAGTGGTACCTTGACGACTATGGCGTGAAGGAGCTTTGGACGAAGCCCATCATCAACAATGAACGTCCTGTCATAGCTATTCTCGATACTGGTGTTGACATCACTCATCCCGATCTTGTTGACAATATCTGGACAAATACTCTTGAGGCAGAAGGCGAGGAAGGCTACGATAACGATAACAATGGCTTTGAGAGCGACATCCATGGTTGGGACTTCATCAACCAGACCGCTAACATCCGCGATAACAACATGCACGGAACCCACGTGGCTGGAATTGCTGCTGCTGCTAACAACGGCATCGGCATCGTTGGTGCAAATCCCTTGGCTTACATCATGCCTATTACAGTAATGCAGAGCGACGGTACAGGTGACATCGCCACCATCGTCAAAGGCATTGACTACGCAGTGGCTAATGGGGCAACAGTGCTAAATCTCTCATTGGGAACATACTCCAACTCTTCCGCACTGCGCCAGGCGTTGGAGAAGGCATATCAGACGGCAGTGATTGTGGCGGCGGCAGGTAATGACTTCCTTAGAATTCATTCTGTACCTGTATGTCATAAGAGGCCCCCATGTTCTTTTGGAGTAATGTTTCCTGCAGGATATTCTTTTGTTTTAGGTGTTCAGGCAACTGCACAGAGCGGTGGTTTAGCAGAATTTAGCAATCACGATATTGATGGTCCTAATTTCTCTTCAGAATCAACCTTGCGAGATCCCGATGGCTTTAACTATGAATTAAAGGCTCCTGGTGTTAGAATATTGAGTACTATCCCTAATGGAAACTATAGAGAACTGAATGGAACGTCAATGGCTGCGCCCCTTGTTTCTGGTGCTATTTCAGCTCTGAAGATGGTGAAGGAGTATGATACTCAGGAACTTTTGTGGGGCGACCTTACACATTCCGATAACATTGCACAAGCCTATAACCTTGGTGAACATCCTGCAGAACTTGACATAACCCAGCTGATGCTTCGTGAGCGCAAGGAATTAACTGACGAAGCTGAGGATGACTATAGTGGAGACGGAGAGATAGAGGCGGGGGAGACGGTGTGCATTTATCCTGTCATCCGTACCACTTGGGGCGAAGCTAACAACATCAAACTTCGTTTGGAGATGGGCGATGAATTTGAAAATACCAATACGGTGGAGATTATCACTCCTGAAGCTGATTTCGGAATTCATCTTGATGCTTACGGAAAGGGAGTCAGCGTGAATCCGCTCCAATTGAAAGTGGCAGACAATGTTGCAGATAATTGCCATATAAAGATGAAGATAATAGTGACATGTGACGGAGTAGACAATGAGTGGGAACATAACTTCGTATTGGTAGTTAACAATATGGTGAAGATTAGTGGTATTATTTCAGAAGATCGTACCTTGACGGCTGACCATGTTTATTATGTAAATGATAATTTGGGGATAATGAAAGGAAGAACCTTGACTATTGAGCCTGGAACTCGTTTGGAATTTGCTGCTGGTGTGGGTCTTTCTTCTTTTGGTAAGTTAATTGCAAAGGGAACTCCAGAAAGACCAATAGTGTTTACTGGCCATAATGGAGCGATTTGGCGAATAGTTGCTTCTCATCAAAGTGAAGATGTGATAGAAAGTCATTCAGGCCTATACACAAACAATGATACTACTCTTTTTACTTTAAAATCTACATCTGAAACACCTTATTATATGGAGGACCTTATGGGCCCAAGTTATTACACAAAGCCTGGAGAATCTTATAAAGAATTATTCTTATCGAATTATATGACATTGAGGGAAGATATGACAGCATGTCAAGATTTACTTACAGATCCCGAATATTTAACTCCTACTGTTAATTGTATGCTAGCAGATATGAAAGATTACGTCAACCAGTTTCCTTCAACACCTACTGATAAAGAATCAGATAAGGGTCGCATATACTTACGTTTTGACAGTTTTTGGAATATTTATGGTAATCCTCGAGACACGATTTCTTATTGTCTTATAGAAAATTCCCAATCTAATGACAATTATTTATATCCTTTTTTAAAAGATTGCATTATAAAACCATGGTATAATAATTGGGGCGCTTTTCATTCTCTTGAAGGAACAAGAGTTAATGTGATTGGTCTTAATGGTGATATAAATACAAAAGATAATATTAGTACTAACTTAAATAATAGCAATATTATAAATAACATTTTTGGCCTTACCAATAGACTACCCAAATTTAGTCAATTAATTAATAATAATTATTTTAATAATTATGCCAGAATGGACGGAAACAGCAAATATAAGGACAGGATGTATGTTCTAGCTAATGATATTTCATCTCTAGATATAGATAAATCAGATTCACCATCCTATTTAGGCACAAGTCGAGAAGAAATTATTCGCCCATTTATTTACGAAATGGGTAATGCCCCAGATACTTATGGAGCAATAGACTTAAGCAATATGCTTACTGAACCCGTCCGAGAAGCTCACGGCATTGTTTGGAAGGTAGTCGTGAATGGTTATGATGCACAAGACGAGTTTGACCAGTTACCACCACTTGGAGTGGGCAAGCATAAGTTTGAAGTATATTTCAATCGACCGATGAATAAGGGGAAGGCTCCGATGATATCATTTGGCGTTCGTGATCCATATACGCAGAATGGAGTAACAGAAGACGGCTCATGGAATGAGGAAGGCACTATCTATACAGTTTACAAAACTATAACTGGCAAGACCAAAAGCGATGGTGTGAATCGCATTTATGTATGGGGGGCAGAGGATAATGAATTCTTTGAGATTCCATATGAGAAAACACGCTTTAACATTAACATACAGGCTGCAGGGTCGATGGCTACTGGTTTTGCTGCCGAAGCAGGTTTGGGAAAGGTTGAACTGACTTGGAATAACGAAAACAACGACATTGAGGATGCGATGGGCTATAACCTATATCGCTATACATCCCCCAGCCCCTTCGAAGGAGGGGAGTGCGATACCGTTCGCGTAAACACGGAGATAATCGATGTTGATGCTACAACTTATACCGATTATGATGTCGTTCCTGGCGAGACGTATTATTATTTCTACCGCACACTCTCTACCGACCTCAAGGAATACGATGTTTCCAATGTGGTAGCCGTGACTCCGCTGACCTCCACGAAGGGTGATGCCAATGGCAGTGGCGATGTGGATGTGGCTGACGTTATCACCACCGTGAACTATGCTGCCGGCCAGCAGCCGAAGCCGTTTATCTTTGAAGCTGCCGATATGAACGAAGACCTTTCTATCGACATTCTTGATGTCATCGGCATTATCAAGCAAATTATGAATCCCAATACTGAGGCAAAGGCTAGCGTAGGTGCTGTGGCAACCTATACGATTGAGAATGGTGTGGCTTATGTGGACAGTCCAGTGGAAGTGGCAGGCGTACAGGTGCAGCTGAGCACGCCTACCCCCGCCTCCTCCCTGAAGAGAAAGGAGATCGTTGTGGCAGAGGACATGAAGGGATTTGAGCATACGTCGGTATGGCTGTCGGATAACGACTATCTGTTCCTGGGCTATAACATGAACGGAAAGACGCTCTCTGCAGGCAAACACCCAATCCTGATCATCGGCGATGCACAAATAGCCGACTTCCGTCTGAGCGACCGCTACGGACGCAACATCTTAGCACAGAACTCCACCGTTGACAAAATAGACCGCATGGCACTCGATGTGACAACCATCAGCGGTATTTACGACCTGCAGGGCCGCAAGCTCTCCGGCAAAGCTACCGACCTGCAGAAGCTACCAAAGGGAGTCTACATTGTGAATGGAGAGAAGGTGGTGCGCTGAGAAGCCTACTCCTACACCCTCCCTAAAGGAAAGGTGGTAAAATACATCCCTCTCATATTAATACTAACAAGATGAATTTCAATAGATTAACAATCTTCCTCCTCATTCTCTCCTTTTGGGGAGGAATGGGGTGGGAATCTGTCAGGGCTGACAATATTGTCACGATAGGTACGGCCAGTGGAGCACCCGGCGAAGAGGTGACGATGAGCATCGCCCTGCAGAACTCCGACAACATTGCGGCCCTGCAACTGCTCATACCGATGGACGAGGAGCTGACGCTGGTCGAAGGTTCGGCTACTGTGACGACGCGTACCGATGGCCTCAGCGTGACGGCAGGCATGAAGGACGGTGAGCTGAGCCTGATGGTCTACTCTCTCAGCATGACAGCCTTTGCGGGAACGGAGGGCGAGGTGGCAACTGTCCGTTTGAAGTTGGGCAACCAACCGAAGGACATCACGCTCGCTGCTTCAAAGATCATTCTGTCGGATAGCGAGGGAAACAGCGTTGCAGGCACAGCGCAGAGCGGTCAGGTGAGCATCCGCTGTGCCAAAGCGCAATACAGCACGACAACCATCGACTTCGGCCGTGTGCCTATACGTAGCACATACCAGCGGACGCTGACAGTCAGAAATGTGGGTAATGAACCTTTGGAGGTGACGAAACTGCAGTTTGCTAACTACGTGACGAAGTTCTCGTCGTCGACACAGTTTCCACTGACAGTTTGTGCCGGCGGTTCTGCGAATATCAACATCACCTATGCACCCGAGGAGCGTGGCTCAATCAGCGAAACGGTAAAAGTGCTTTGCAACAGCATCTCGAAACTGAACACCATCACGCTGACGGCACAGCCTTTCGCTGTGAACGAACTGCACGTACAGCCCACATCAGGCATCGCCGACGAGACGGTGACGGTCTCACTGACGATGAACAACATGGACCCAATCAGCGGGTTCCAGTTTGAGTTCAACCTGCCCGATGCACTGGAGTTTACGCCTAATAGTTTTCAGTTGTCGGGTCGCAAGCAGGACCATGCCATTGTGCAAAGCATATCGGACGGAGTGCTGCGCATCATCTGCTATTCGCCCAATGATAAGCCATTCACGGGTGAAGATGGCGAATTGGCAACGATGCAGTTTGTACTGCGCGGGCGTAACAATGTGACGTTGAAAGCCTCGAAGTGCTTGCTTACGTCGACCATTAACAATCAGGTGACAAATGTATGCTCTGCCGACTATGGTGCAAACATCACCATCAAGAGTCCGCGTATCAATGTCGCTTCGACATTGGCGATGGGAGCAACACCTGTCACTCAGGATGCTGTGAAGACTTTAACGGTACGCAATCGTGGAACTGCCCCTTTAATAATAAGTCGCGTTTTGTTCGATAAAGAGAAATTCTACGTTAAGGAAGAGTTGCCTATGACCATCAATGCCAGTGGCAGTAAGACGATGACGGTTGTCTATCCGAGCAAGGCGGAAGGGGACTACGAGACCACGATGCAGCTCTATTGCAACGACCCCGAACAGCGTGTGTTGAACGTGAAGGTGACGGGCAACCGCTTCGCACCGAACTATCTGTCGTTCTCGGCAGCCGACATTTATCAGGGTGATCCGTTGGCTGTGGAAGTGTCGCTGAGCAACTACGATGCCATCAACGGAATACAATTCGACGTGGAATACCCTGTTGACTTTTTTGAACCTACCGACGAACTGGCGACGACGGCACGTGCTGCTGGATTCAACGTGTCGCAACGTATCATCAGCAAAGGTGTGGTGCGCTACTTCTTCTATTCGCTGACAGACGCAAGCATTGAGTCGGGCGAGGGAAAGGTGCTGACGATGATGTTTGCACCGAAGGCAGAAGCACCTGTAGGCAGCTATCAGCTGAAGGTGAAGAACGTAAAGCTTGGCACCCCCGACCTTGTTGATAAGTATGCTGGCAAAGACGTCACGTGTACATTCAACGTGAAGAGATTGTTAATAGGCGACGTCAACTATGACGGTCTGATCACCATTGCTGACGTTACAGCAATGGTGAACATCATGTTGGGCAAGGACAGCGTGGAGCCATATCAATACAACCGCCGTGCGGCTGACGTAAACAAGGATAGATCAATAACCATTGCTGACGTGACGGTTCTAGTGAACATCATTCTTAGAAAGTAATGCGGCACTTTCCTAGATTGAAAAATGAAATTAAAAAAGGCTCAAACCTGAGAACTGTATTGTTAATTAGAAAATATCAGCTACTGGAAAAGCCGAGCACGTTTGCCCTCGGGGGCAAATGCGCTCGGCTTTTCCAATTTGTATGGATGAGATTGTTTTCGCAATTTTGCAACTGCTATAATTCCTTATAAAGTGTCGAAACTCATAATTCATTTATTTGTTTCGACATTTTTGATGAGTATTATTGTTTGTAGCACCTTTATTTGTCTTATACCCGCAACTTCACAACCATTACAATCGGTTTTTCCGCATTTATTATGCCTCTGATTTTAGTACATAAAGTTTAACTATCCACATCCATGCACTAGTTAGAGTAGTAAGAGATAAGGCATCACTTCTTCTTGGGTCTGGTGACGTTGCCTTGACGTTCCAGTTCCTGGTATTCCTCATACTTGGCCTTTATCTGTTTCCAGTTCTCTGCCATCTCCCGGACATCCTCCTGCTGCTGGGCTACCGCAGCCAGGTTCATTCTCAGGCGTTTCATCTCCGTGACGCGGAGGGCGGACTCACTGTCTTTCTCCTTTTCAAGCGTTTCCACTCTTGCACGCAGACTGTCCCTTCCTGCTTTCCGGCATAGCCCGGCCAAGGCGAGGAGACGGTCGAGCAAGGAAAGTAGTGATTGCGAGCGTCTGAGCTTGTTCCTTTCCGATAGGAGCCGGTTGTACTCTTTGTCAAAATCTTTCCTTTTCTTTTCTTCTTCCTTTATTCGCTTTTCAAGCTCTTCCAGAGTAGGACGAGCGACTTCGGCAGATGACATTATTTCTTCCATTGTTATTTTATTATTGAATTATTTGTTTTAATAGTTATTTATCTCTTGACACCGGCACGTTTCTTTGCGGATTCTCCGTGTGTGCCGTCTCCTCCTGGTGACAGCATGTTCCTGGCAAGGAGGAAGCATCTTCTTCCGAAAGCCATGTCATCCTCGTCCTTCTTTCGTCCCCATCCCTGGCCGGGGCCGCCACCGCCTCCCATGCTCTCCGCATACTGCGTGGCCTGGTCGACATAGCCGAGGAAAAGGGCACCTGCCACCGCCGTCATCTCGACGGCATGTGATGCCATGGACTCGAACATGGAGCCGTCGAGCAGACTGTTAAATTTCGTTTCAAGCTCTGGGGACAGCATGCTTCTGAACTCCTCTACCTCACTGCGACGCCCGACGGCTTCCTGTGCAGCCACCTCCCAGCCTATGGCTTCCATGTCGCGGTAGGTCTTCTGCTGAAGGGTTGTCATCCCCCTGTAGATCTTCCGCTGCATATCGTCATAGTCCTGCTGCAGCTCTGCCCTGCTGTGGTTCAGCTCGCGAAGCTGTTCCGTCGCCGTCAGCAGCTGAGCCTTGCGCTCTGCTATCTTGTCTTCTGTCAGCTGAAGGTCTGTCCTCAACTGACGCAGTTGCCGGTCAAGTTCTTCCTTCTGTGTCTCACTGTCGGCGACATCGTTCTCGAGCAGTTCAATATCTGCCAGAATATCCAGCCTGTGCTTCTCAAGGTTGTCCAGCATGGTGGTCAGTCCCTTCAGCCGGGTCTCTGCTTTCTTCACCTCCTTGCTGATGTCATAAAGGAGCTGTCTCTGCTGCCCGATGGTCTCGTCGTTCTTGGCTACCTGTTCTTCGAGCCATTGGAGGTGTGACTTGTGCCGGGCACCTGTCAGTGCCACGCTCTCACCTCGAGCCAGACCGTATTTCTTGTTGACCTCTGCCAGCTCGTCGTGGAGCTGCAGGAAGTTGCGCCTTCCGTTGTCCTTGTCACCGTTGAAACCGCCGAAATACCTGTTGTATGAGAACCTGTTCTTCTCTGTTATAGGAAGCAGTGTGCAATGTATGTGGGGGTTGGTCTCGTCGAGGTGTACAATGAAAGCTGCAATATTCTGTTCACCATATTTCCTGGACATGAAGTTGTACATGTCCACAGCCCATTGCTCTATGGCGGCGTTGCGAGTGACGTGTGTGTTGTCTGCCCCTCGCTTGTAGTCAACTTCCTGGTCGCCGAAGGCCAGCTCCCGCATTCTCTCCCTCGACCCCTGGAGGATGATATTCGCCACTGTATAGCGCCGTCTGGGATCATCCGCCGTCAGGCCGATGTTCGGATCTGTGATTCCGCGCTCTTTCAGGATCTCCCGGATGCGCCTGGGGATGGAACGGCCTTTGTCAACATCCTTGACGATGCCGCCCCTGCCGATCTCAAAGTTCAGGTGTACCCTTGTCGGATCCATGTTTCCTGACACTTTGTTGTTGTAGGCATACTGCTGGCCGTTACGCAGGTGCTCGTTGCTCTGGGCTATCGTGATGCCCTTGCCGGCCCTGATGTCACACACTTGTTTCTGTTTTTTCTCCATATTGATATGTTTTAATCTGAGAGATGGGGTTCTTAGTGCGTAGCCCTGAGCCTAATACCGGGCCGTGGAGCTTGCTCTTTTTAGCACGGCCGGCGCGTGTCTTTGTGGTCACCTGAGCACAAAACCGCATATTAGGCTATAACCAGACTGTACAGGGCACAGGCATACGCGCAAGCGCATGGCTGGGGACTTACGGTTCTGGTTACCGCTCTCTGACGCTACGTAGTGGCGTCAGGTTCTTCGTCCGCCGGAGGATGGGCGACGGTGCCCGTCGAGGGCACCGGTGATTCGGGTTGGCCGTTATCGTCAAGCCTCTCACGGCTTGACACTGTCGTGGTGTCATCACCCACGATGTTGTTAATGCGGACGACGGTGCTGTTACCCATGCGGGTGAGCGTGACGACGTCCATGGAGGCGAGTGTGTCAAGGAATTTCTTCGCCGTGGGGCGCATCCATCCCCAGGCATTTGCCAGGAGAAGGACGCTGCTGTTCATATAGCCGTCATCGAATGTGGAGTTGGATATGCGCTGCCGGTCCAGAAGGTCGAAGAAAGCCTCCGCCTTGCTGTAGCGGTGCTTACACCCCTTGGCCTGGTTGGTCATGGTACGTCCGTCCAGGAGATAGTCCCAGAGTTCAAATGACGTGACGACTTCAAGAGTGACTTTCCGGCCGTCCGGGCTGTTCTGTATGTTGGATGTCATATTGTTCTGTTTCTTTATGATTGTTTACAGTAGTGTACATTATTTGTTCCAGTCCGCTGCTGAGCATGTGGAGTATGCAGGTAAGTGTAAATGGCATCATGTCACATGCCGTACTTCCTACGGTATACTCTGCTCATCAACTCCTCTGATAGGGAATGGATATGACAGGATGCCACATCCGGTCTCTTTTGGGGATAGACGGATGATGCGCCGAGGATGACAAACAGCATCTGGGGAATGATGATGTTCCTTCCTGAATAGCATATGGCGGACAAGGCCAGCAGGAACATCGTGACCACGCTCATCACGGCAAATAGCCTACTGCTGCCGGCAAGGCGTGACAGGATCCTGTCGGTCAGCCTGTAAGAGAAAAAGGGCATGGTCATCAGACCGGCCAGCAAGGTCGCATATCGGAAGGTAAGATAAGGACGGTATACAGTGTATAGTCCAATCACCTCTTCCGACAGACTGCCACTCTCCTGTGCGGCCTTTGTCACCTTCCTTGCTATGGATGCCGATGCATTGAAGTCTACGATGACAATGGTCAGCAGGATCAGCAGCAGGATTAAAGAGAAGAGTTTCCTTGCCTCGGCACTATGCTTCATGGCGTTATATATTTTTATTGACATATTGAATAATTGACGACCACACTTATTGATGAATGGTCTTGTCGCGCCGACAGCGGCGATGGCATTACTGCAGCCTGGTGAAGAGTCCTTCCTTGGCACGATGAGGTGCTTGAAGAGGAACGGTATGGCTGACAGGAGCAGCGCCAGTATGATCTTGATGTGCAACATAATTTAAGTATGCGTTACGATTATTAAAGAAAGTCCTGCATCAGTTCTGCCTCCTGACCAATGCCCTCCAGCAGCTTACTTTTCTGGAAGAGGGAGTCTAACCACATCTGCCTGACATAGCGGTACATGGTGTCGAGGGAATCGAAGAACAGTACTTTCACGCTTTCAATCAGGCCGTGCTGGATGGAGTCCATGATGACAACCGTCATGTCATGTTCGTAGGGCCGTGAGTAGAGTACGACATGGTATTCGGTACCGTCGCTGCTCTTCCTGGCATACAGGATGTGATAGTGCAGGCAGGTGACGAATTCGTCCGTCATGTCCTCTGCCAGCTGCTGGCAGGATAATGGAAACACACACTCGGCATAGTCATTTCTCAGGGCTAGTGTGACATCAACGGGCTTGAGATAGGTGGAAAGGTAAGTCTTGAGGTTCGTTTTGAACTCTTCAAGGCTCTTTGTAAGGAATTCTTCATTCATAGCCAGTATTGTCTTGTTGTAAATATTGCGGATGGAATAGTTGGACAACCTGTCTTACAAAGATGATTTCAGGTAGGTATTGAGGAAGAAGTCCGAGAGCACTTTGTCCAGCTGACGCGGTGTGGCGCTGTTACCGGCCATGTCGTCTAGAAAGGCGAAAAGGGACGGAAGTTCGTCTGCCATAAGCAACAATGTCTTTTCCTGCCGGTCTGTCAGCAGTGACATGGCATAGCCGTCGATGGACATGAATGGTTGTATCAGCATCCATCGGTAGTTGTCTCTCTGCTGGTCGCTCAGGGGTCTGCGGGCATGTATGTCCTTCATGCATGCCTCCGCATTCTGTATGATGCGACGGTTGAACCTCATGGTCAGCAGAAGCGTCATCCTCTCGCTGACCGCGCTGTTCCCGTCTGCTGGCACCATGCCGTATAGGTTATCGAACAGCCGTGATGTCTTGCTTGTAATGGCGGCAAGGTCCTGCTGATCCACCTCGTAAAGGAAGGTCATCAGGGAACGGAAGCATCTGTCTTCCTTACAAAGGAAATCTACCACCCCGCTCTCTCTAGGGAAAGCGACAGTGGTGTCAAGAAGCCTGTCGTATGTCGAGAGCGTAGCCGTCAGGTCACTGTAGAGACTCATTCTGTCCATGTCTCTGAACAGCCCGCAGGCGGTCTTGAATTCTTTTGACTCCTGGACTTTGGAACGCCCTTGCGCCGTGTGGATCTTCAGGTAAGTCACGTCACGCAGTGAACGGGTCTGCAGTTTGGCGATACGGGCAAGTTCCCCCCTGATGGAGTCTGAGACATTGTAATAGTCTGTGGTCAGGGATGTGTTCAAATGTATAGTTGTGTCTTTTGCCATGAAGTTATACACTGAATCTTGAAGCGCAAGCCAGTCGGCTATGACCGCTGTCAGTCTTCCGATGTCAGCTTTCTTTATCTCCCGGAGGGTTGACAGTTCCTTGTGGCAGGCGGTCACAGCTTCTTCAGACGAATGGAACACAAACCGGCTGCTTTCATGTTTACCACAGGACAGCAGCGTCATCATACATGACATGGCTGCCATGAGCCATGTCATTCCTCTTGAACATTTCTTTTGATACTTCATGTGGATAGTGTTTTGGTGAATGATGCGTGCAAAGGTATGGTTGTTTGTCTGAACATCAGAATTCATTGAGGACAAACTCTTGATTTAACACTTTGATGACCGCAAGTTGTTAAAAAGGCCCTCTCACTTGATGGTGAAAGAGCCTTTTGACAATGCGGCTGTGATGTCTTTACGCTTTATCCGCGATGGGCATGTCGATGGTATTGTTCTCTGCCGCCCTGAAGTTATTCCAGGCACTCATGGCATTTACTATCTCATGTTCCAGCCATCCGTCATGTTTCACGTCCGGGTCTGCTGCAATTCTCGCATCCCGGCCGAGGGCACGCCTGATGGCGTAGAATTCTTCCGAGGTCAGTCCCATGATATGGAACTGACTCCCTTTGCTGGTGTTACTTAGCAGGATTTTCATAGACGAGCTATTGTGGCGTTAATGTTTACGGTATCTTTTCATTTCCTCACTGATTTGGTCGAGGTCCGCGAGAGTTTTCTTCAGTTGTTCACGAACAAGAGCAATACTGGCATTTGCCTCTTCCACCTTCCTTCGGTGGGGTTCATCAGAATATCTCACCTTGATGTCCCAAAGCAGGTTTTCAATATTAGTGATGTTGCTTGCCGCTCTTGTTGCCATTGTCCAAGCGTGGGAGGTAAGGGAATTGATTTCATCGTATGTCATAGCTGTATGCTTTTTGTTGTGGTTATTTGGCTTTAAACGCAAGCAGCTCCTCATATTCACGGGTTACTGCCTCCTGGTCGTACTCGTCATTGCCTATCATATCACGATACGGCTTGATTTCATCGTCCCAGGGCTCGTCAGCAGCTATGCTCACCTGCTCGAACCGGCTGTTATAGATGTGACGGAAAGTCTTAATGATAACGTCGCGTTGTGCATAGGTCTCGTAACTCTCCAGACACAGTTCCTTGGTCAAGAAGTCAAAGCTGAAGCAGACTTGTGAGCGTCCGTCGTGGATGGTCACGTCAACAAAGTCCCGGGTTCCTGAGCTGAGACCGACCTTGCGCCCATAGTAATTGAAACAGTGGTTGTTGGGGCAGTCCGTCTTCGTTATTCTGTCAATGAGACGTACCAGCCAATTATACTTTCTCGTTTTCATATAGCTCTGTTTTTTTTGTTGTTTAGTGAAAGATTTCCGTCTCAGTGAAATATATCTGGAACTCTCCTTTGGCGGCTTCCTCTTGCATCCTCAATCTCCAGCTGTAATCGTTGAAGTATCTTTCTGCAATTTGGCTCACCTCCGCCTTGCTGTTGATGATGCAGACAGCAAGATACACTTTTATCTTTTCCATAATGCTTTAATTCTTTTTTGTTATCACTAGTTCTTGTCCGCTGTCGTTGTATTGCGCGAATGCGCTTTTGAAGAGTCTACTGCACCGGCGTGGAACATGTGCCCATGTGTGATGCTCTTCGTTCCACTGGATGCAAAGGCCACGGTTGCTGTGTAACGATATGCCTGGCACGCTGGTGTTGCCAGTCATGAGGAACGGGCATGTTCCGCAAATGCCCGGTTCCTCATAGAAACTGAATCCGTTGATGATGACCATGTCAGTTGTTCTTTTTGAGCCACTGCTTGAAGGACTTAGAGTAAGGCAGGGCCAGGTACATGTCCCTTTGGCCAATGTTGTTTATTTCGGCTGGGACATTCTCATCCTTCCAACTGTCGGCAATCCATCTGTTATACTCCGCAGCCACCTCCTCATCGAGGATACAAGCCTCTGATGACATGGCCCATATCTTGTGTCTGATATTCTCAAACAACTGCTCTTTCGTCTCACCGCTCACGAGGCATGTCGTGATGCCGATACCCTGACTTGCATTATTAAGATGCTCATCTTTCCAGATAATGGGCTGGAATGTGATTTTTACGTTCTTGCTCATAATAATAAAAAAGTTGTTATTGGGTTTGATATACAATCCTACCATTACGGCTTCTGAGCTGGATGGTGAGGTTGATGTTGTCGTTTGCCGTGGCCAGCTCCTGCAGCTTCAAACGGTTCTCGATAGTGTCCTCCACCATCGTTGCATAGATAAGGTTACTCACCGGGCGGCCTTCGTTGATGTCAAAGGCACAGAAGTTCTTCTGTCCGTCATACTTCACATAAGTGAAGAAAAGGTTTGCTAATCCTTGCATGATTGTAATTCTTTTGTGGGGAGCTGGTTGGACTTCCCGTTACCTGTCTGAGAGTTATCGGCTTTTCCTGACTCATATCCTTTTTTACTTAAAGAATTATTTCCATTGTGTCAGTCCGAGTTTTTTTTTTATGTCATCGACTGATCCGTCGTCATAGAGCCTTTTTACTTGCATTTATCATGGAGCAACCATTAGGAGGATAAGCCAAGAAATTCCATCGCTGTTTTCGTGGAATACCCAGATTGTATGCAATCTGTGGAAGGCTGCCGCGAAAACAGTCATGGAATCGTGTAATGGTTCTTGGCATTCCGCCAGGTTGCCCTACCTTTGCAAGGTAAAAAGGACTCTGATTATTGACGACGGCTATTGGTTGGCTGCAAAAAGCGAGGAAGGACAGGAATGATGGAAATGGAAATTAGAAGACAATAAATGAAGGGGGGCATGAGACGATTGCATGAATATGGACAATGGCTCGGGCGGGTAGAATTTAGTTCTCCTGTTTCTTTTATGCAATCAGTTTTCCTGCAGCAGTCATTTCATGCGTGGTGAGTGGCAGGGATGGCACAGGATGAATACAGTTCTGTAGCAGGATGACAACTTAGCCGAAAGCAAGAAGTGCCCGCCTTTCATCAGTGAACATTGTCAGTCGGTGCTGCCAATAAATGAAGCCAGTATGCCTGGCACATCTGTTGGCAGCACAGAGGAATGTGTATGACCATACTTGTTCTTCTGAGACCGACAACGTTCACTATAAGATGAGAGGTGTGGCTCTGCGGCTTCAGGGGAAGTCGTGGCCTGTGGAGGAAAACATCCAGTGCCGTCCCTGACTTGCAAAGTAGTATGAATGGAGTGCTGGAAGATTGTGAAACGATCTGCTATTTCCCATGTCATGGGTGAGCAACACCCTGGAATTACTTTCGAGGTCAGATATGTTTCGGATAGCTTGCGGAAGAAGTGTCGTGCCGAGAATATTGTTGGCGGTGCGTTTTCCTTAAGGGAAGCCCACAAAAGGGTGTGTGCCCTGGCACTTGCCATTTTGAGACAACGACATTCCCGGCGCAAGCATGACGGCGACTCTTCGGAACAAGCAAAGGAGAAACATACGACAGAGAATATGTTCCGAAAATGTTGAGCCTTCAACATTTTGATGACATAAGGGAAAATGTAGGCGTTTGGGTATACTAAAGAATAGTCTTAAATCAAGTTGAATGAATAATCTGGTATTGATGTACATGTATGACTTATAATAAAAGTCTAATTTTTACATACTGTGCGGAATCATTAAAAAAATCGCACAATCCGCAGAGTATAGACGCTTTTATACCTTTGTAGTCTCTAGACAGCCAGAAAAAAGGAGCAGGAATTGCTTCTTAACACGTTGTATGAAATGAATGGTAAAACCTAATGCAAAGTTGGAGCCAGGCTTTTGCCAGGCTCCGACTTCTTGTGATAGGGTGAAGGAGGTCACTTGGCCTCCTTCTTTGTTTTCTTGTCCTCGGCCTTTGCATTGGCAGCCGTGATAGACTTGGCCACCATGATGATGTGGTTGTGCTTCACGCCATTCTTGTCTGTCCACTCATCTGGAACGAAATGGCCGCTGATTTGGACTCGGTTTCCTTTTGCCAGCAGCTCAAAGTCGGCGGCGGACTCGTTCTTGCGCCAGCATTCGATGTGCATCAGCGCTGATACCCTCTTATCCTTGCCCTCATGTTTCTCTGTCCTGGCAACTGCCAGAGGGAAGCGGGCCACGCTTGAGGTTGTGAACTGACGGATCTGAGCGTCCTGGGCGATGAAGCCTGAAATCTGAAAATTGTTGTTGTTTTGCATAAGACTTTAATTTTTAGTGGTTTATAAATAAATTTTACGTGCAATATAGAGCTGGCAGGGAGAAGGAATGTAAAGGTCAAGGAATTACAAACAAAATTTTGAAAAACCACTTTTTCTTTTGGCTTCGCCCTTGCCTTCAGGGAAAGAAAAAGCGGAAAGCGTGTCGGAATTTTGTGCGGTAATAGGGAATTTGGGACTGGTACTTGCCGAATGACGCCTGCGCTATCTTTGCAAAGAAAAATGAGTGATAACCACGTCTGAAAATGTGTCTGCAAAAACACAGATGACACATGAAGAGGATGGATCATCTTACAGGATGCCATCGGTAAGTTCATTTGCGTTCGAAGCGCGCTGAGGGATAAGTGGAGCCCATCAAAGATGTACCGGGTGGGATAAAAGAGGATTTCTACTTGATGCACAACAAATGACGAAGAATGATTGTCGGCGGGATTATGCTGGTAAAGGGTTGCCAAATCATGAGACTGTTAAGATATAGTGGATGTCCATTGGCCTGTCTGCAACCTATATATAAAATGGTGTAACGAGTGTCTGCAGGCCACAGTCACCGGAGATGCAAGAAAACAAAAAGGTGATATTCTCATCTTCTGAGAACACCACCTTGCTATGGACCGGCAAAATCAGGCTCTACTTTTTATTATATAGTACGTAGTCTATCACACGTCTGTTGGCTTCGTCAACCTTGTTCTGGTTGAAGTCAACATATATAAGCGTGACGCGGTGAGTTGAGTCCGTGTGTCCCAGCATACGGGCAATGGTATCCAAAGGGACATCGAGTTCTGCGGCTATAGATGCCACTGAATGTCTGGCATAATACGAAGTACACCCGGGTATGAGTTTTTGCATGCATTTGTTCATGTTCCTCATGAAGAGGCGATAGTTCTTCTTTTTATCGCAGAAGCTGAGCAGATGCCGTACGCCCTTATACTTCTCAATGATCTCTAGGGCCTCGGGCTCCAGCTTTATGGAATAGAGTGTACCTGTCTTGGCTCTCTTGTATTCCAATCTCCCATTAACAACTTGGTTGTGAGTTGCACTGAGCAAGTCGATGGCATTGATACCCATGAGGTAGAACATCAGGAAAAACGTATCAACGTACTTTTGCTGATAAGGTCTGACTTCCATCGTCAAAAGGGAGCGAATTTGTTCTACCGTCAAGGAACGCTTGCGAGTTGGCTCCTTCCCAATCTTAAATTTGCGGAAGGGATAGTTAGTGGTTAATTCATCCTCGATGGCCTTGTTGAATACAGCTCTGAGGTTACGGAAATGGACTGACCTTGCATTCAAATGCGGACAGTCTATAGTAAGCCATTCCTCAAACTTCTTCAGCCATTTCGGATTGATGTCCTCGAAAGTCAGAGAGTTTGCGTCTTTCCCCAGGTACTTCTCTATCTTTCTGAGAGTGGCAGCATAGATTTCCTGAGTTCTCTTACGTTTACTCTTGTCTGCTATCATCTTTTTGAAAATACCTACTATCTCTCCTTCAGGTTCCTTGCAGCTGCAGAAGAGGGAGGACATAAGACTCTTAACCTGGATTATCGAAAGAGCTGTCCCTTGTTTCTTCTGTTCAGTCATCAGGGTTTCTTCACCCTTGACGAGCATTTCTGTAAGGTAGCTGTTGAGAAAAATTTTTCGTGGATGTTTAACTACCATTCTTTTCTCAATGTCCCACTGGGTTGGAAGTAGATCTATTCCAACCGAAATCATATAATTCGTTTGTCTAATATTAACTAGAACTTTCAGTGGAGAGGTCCCGTCTTTTTTTACGCTACGACGGTCCAAATAAAATCTTAGTTTGGCCATAATGTACATTAAAAATTAGTCTGTTAATGGGCCGCACATTGGCATGATTTTTCGGAGAAAAATAAAATTTGCAAGGAATTTGCAAGTTTTTTTGCAAGGTGCCTTCACAAAACGCCCGTAGACAGGGAATTTTGAGGCCAAAAATTTGCACGGAATTTGCAAGGTTTTTTGGTCCGAATAGTGCTTTTTTGGTTTAAAAAGTGCCAAATTGTGCATAGCCGACGTTTTTTTTAATGTCCGGCGATAATGAAAATTTGGATTGTATATTGCTGATTTACAGCGATTTAGTAGTGGAAAGAATGAGGTCTGTGCCTAAGTGACAATTTGATAGTTACACGTTTATTCAGCGTGTGCCACAAATGTTTTGTATTGCCCTTCGATCCATGTCGAGGTTGCGATTCGGTCTGGATTTGAGCACGTCCGCGGGTCCTTCCCACGGATTCGGGTGCAAAGGTACAACTTATTTTCGTTATGGGCAAAGAAAAGAATAAGTTTTTTCATGCAAATTTCATCGAAGAAAGCAAAAAAGCCGTTGGGAATAACTGACGTCACGGCGTGACGACATGCGGTCACGTCGTGACGGCATGAAATCACGTCGTGACGTCATGGCGTCACGCCGTGCCGTCAGTTTTAGAAACGAGAAAAAATTATTTCTAATTCTTGCTAATTTCTTTCATAAAAAAATAGGACATATAATATTTTTGAGACATTCATGGTCATTCATGGATATTACATGTAGCGCCGCAGGCAGGACTTCTCTTCTATCTTGTCTGCGACGCTACATATAATACGCATGAATTGGACACGAATGACTCATATAATATTCTCAACTTTCGCAAGCATGCGAAAAACCTTGATTTTTAGTCGCCTACGGCGAGAAATCCTTCAAATCTGAACAAATCAAACAAATCTGCTTTGGAAGATTTGAAAAGATTTGCTAGATTTCTGTCACGAAGTGACACTCATTATCAGATAATTAGTACAAGCGAAACTTGAATAAGCTTATTGAAGATTGAAGATTGAAGATTGCAAATTGCGAATCCTCAATCTTCATTGTATATTATTGACGAAGGTCAAAAAAAATGGTGTGTCCGCACACAAACTATAAACTGTTTACTATAAGCTACAGATAAAATTCGTACCTTTGCATCCGAATTCGTGAGAACAAAGATAGAGAAAGTATGAAAAGATTAGTGAAGATGCTATGTCTGAGCTTTTCAATTCTTACATTATCGCCCCTCAGCGTTGGGGCTGCGAACAAAGAAGAAAGCTCAGAACTGTTTGATTGGTCGCCAGTGATGGAAGCCATCATTCAGGTGGAAAGCGAAGGAAATCCGCGCGCTGTCAGCGGCAACTCGGCAGGCGCCATGCAGATCACTCCCATCCTGGTGCGGGAATGCAATGCCATCCTGAAGGCACGGGGGAGCAAGAAGCGCTACACGCTCGACGATCGGTTCAACGTCGGCAAGTCGAAAGAGATGTTCCTTCTGATTCAGTCGCAACACAACAAAACGAACAACGTCGAGAAGGCTATACGTTCGTGGAACGGCGGTCCGCGCTACAGTGTGAGAGCCACCAACCGCTACTACAAGAAGGTGTTGCAGTGCATGAAGTAAGCATTCAACGTGCAAAGAGAATCCATACAGATCCGATTGTCAGGCCGACAGAGCCCGACGATCGGATTTTTTTGCCCCAAAGATTTGTCTGTTAAGAAACAATTTTGTAATTTTGCGCCCAGAATCTATCTAACCTGAAATTGATATGGCTAAGGAAAAACAAATCATCGAATGCGTGCCTAATTTTAGTGAAGGCCGCGACATGAGTGTCATCAAACAGATTACCGACGCAATCGAGTCGGTCGAGGGCATCAAGCTGCTCGACGTCGACCCGGGCGAGGCCACCAACCGCACCGTCGTCACCTTCGTGGGCGAACCGCAGGCTGTCGTCGAGGCTGCCTTCCGCGGAGCCAGGAAGGCCGCCGAGGTCATCGACATGCGTCGCCACCACGGCGCCCATCCGCGCATGGGAGCCACTGACGTGCTGCCCCTGATTCCCGTCAGCGGCATCACCCTCGAGGAATGTGCCGAGCTGGCGCGTGGGCTGGCCGCCCGCATGGCCCGCGAGGCCGGCATCCCCTGCTATGCCTACGAGGCGTCGGCCTTCACGCCTGAGAGGAAGAACCTGGCCGTCTGCCGCGCCGGCGAATATGAAGCCCTCGCAGAAAAGCTGACCACGCCGGGCAAGCAGCCCGACTTCATGCCTATAATAACGGAGAACGGAGAACTGAAAACTGAGAAATATGATTGCACTCAGTGCGCCCCCTCCGCCAACGAGACTAATCATACCTCTCAACTCTCAGTTCTCAGTTCTCAACTGCCAGAAGAGATCCTGCGCTCAGGCTGCACCGCTGTGGGCGCCCGCGACTTCCTCATCGCCGTCAACTATAACCTGAACACGACGTCGACGCGACGGGCCAACGCCATCGCCTTCGACGTGCGCGAAAAGGGTCGCCCCCGTCGTGAGGGCAACCCCATCACGGGCACGCCGATGAAGGACGCAGACGGGAAGACCATTATGATTCCCGGCACGCTGAAGGGCACAAAGGCCATCGGATGGTACATCGACGAATATGGCATCGCCCAGGTGTCGATGAACATCACCAACATCAACCAGTCGCCCCTGCACGTCTGCTTCGACGAGGTGTGCCGCTGCGCCCAGCTGCGCGGCATACGCGTCACGGGCACGGAGATCGTGGGCCTCGTGCCGAAGCGGGTGCTCATCGATGCCGGCAAGTATTTCCTCGAGAAGCAGCACCGCTCCGTCGGCATTCCCGAGGAGGACATCCTCAACATCGCCATCCACTCCATGGGCCTCGACGACCTGAAGCCCTTCAACCCCCGCGAGAAGGTGATTGAATTCTTGATGGAAGACAGCGTGGGAAGCGGTTCCGCCGCTTCCAAAAAGAAGCTCGTCGACCTCACCGTGAAGGGATTCGCCGAGGAGACGTCGCGCGAGAGCCCCGCTCCCGGCGGCGGCACCATCGCGGCCTACATGGGCGCCCTGGGCGCTGCGCTGGGCACGATGGTGGCCAACCTGTCGAGCCACAAGCCCGGATGGGACGACCGCTGGAAGGAGTTCTCCGACTGGGCTGACAAGGGGCAGGCCCTGATGACGGAGCTGCTCCACCTCGTCGACGAGGACACGGATGCCTTCAACCGCATCATGGCGGCCTTCGGCATGCCGAAGAAGACCGACGAGGAGAAGGCTGCCCGCACGGCCGCCATCCAGGCCGCCACGCTCTATGCCGCACAGGTGCCTCTGCACACGATGGAGGCCAGCGCCAAGGCATTCGACATCTGCCGCGCCATGGCTGAGGAGGGCAATCCCGCCTCGGTGAGCGACGCCGGCGTGGGCGCCCTGGCTGCCCGTGCCGCCGTGCTGGGCGCAGGTCTGAACGTGAAGATCAATGCCGGCAGCCTGAAGGACCGCGCCGTCGCCGAGCAGCTCATCGCTGAAGCCGACGACCTGATCCAAAAGGCCAACGAGGCAGAAAAGGAAATTATGGCTATCGTGGAATCTAAACTATAAATCAATATGATGACTTTCAAAGAAGAACTGCAGATGGGCATACCCGAGGTGCTGCCCGAAATGCCTGCATACGACACTACCATCAACCACGCACCCAAGCGCAAGGACATCCTGACGCCTGCAGAGAAGCGTCTGGCACTGCGCAACGCCCTGCGCTATTTCCCCAAACATCTCCATGCGCAGCTCGCACCTGAGTTTGCCGAGGAGCTCCATAAGTACGGACGCATCTACATGTATCGCCTGCGCCCCACCTACCCCATGTATGCCCGCCCCATCGACGAGTATCCGCACAAGAGCGAACAGGCGGCCGCCATCATGATGATGATCCAGAACAACCTCGACCCGCGCGTGGCCCAGCATCCGCATGAGCTCATCACCTACGGCGGCAACGGCGCCGTGTTCCAGAACTGGGCGCAGTATCGGCTGGTGATGAAATACCTCTCGGAGATGACTGATGAGCAGACGCTCGTCATGTACTCCGGCCATCCGCTTGGCCTGTTCCCGTCGCATAAGGACGCCCCGCGCGTGGTCGTCACCAACGGCATGGTGATCCCCAACTACTCGAAGCCCGACGACTGGGAGCGCGACAACGCACTCGGCGTCTCGCAGTACGGTCAGATGACGGCCGGCTCGTATATGTACATCGGCCCGCAGGGCATCGTCCACGGCACTACGATCACCGTGCTCAACGCCAAGCGCCTGCACTCGAAGGCGGGCGATGAGCGCTCCACGCTCTTCGTCACCGCCGGCCTGGGCGGCATGAGCGGTGCACAGCCCAAGGCGGGCAACATCGCCGGCGTGGTCAGCGTCACGGCTGAGATCAACCCCAAGGCCGCCCGGAAGCGCTACGAGCAGGGCTGGGTCGACGAGCTGCATGAGAACCTCGACGAGCTGATTCCGGCTATCAAGAAGGCCGTCAGCGAGAAGAAGATCGTCTCGATGGCCTATGTCGGCAATGTGGTCGACCTATGGGAACGGCTGGCCGACGAGGACATCACGGTCGACCTGGGCAGCGACCAGACGTCGCTCCACAACCCCTGGGCCGGCGGCTACTATCCCGTGGGCTACTCGCTCGAGGAGTCGCAGCGCATGATGGCCGACGAGCCGGAGAAGTTCAAGGAGGCCGTGCAGGCTTCGCTGCGCCGCCAGGTGGCCGCCATCAACCGTCTGGCCGACCGCGGCATGTATTTCTTCGACTATGGCAACGCCTTCCTCCTGGAGGCCAGCCGCGCCGGCGCCGACGTGCTTGTGCCCGACGGTTCTGCCGCCGGGAAGTTCCGCTACCCCTCCTACGTGCAGGACATCATGGGCCCGCTGTTCTTCGACTATGGCTTCGGTCCCTTCCGCTGGGTGTGCTCCAGCGGCGACCCGAAGGATCTCGAGACCAGCGACCGGCTGGCTGCCGAGGTGCTCGAGGAGATGAGTCACCACGTCACCGACGACATCCGCGGACAGCTGCTCGACAACCTCCACTGGATTCGCGAGGCCGGACGCAACAACCTCGTCGTGGGCTCGCAGGCACGCATCCTCTACGCCGACGCTGAGGGCCGCACGAAGATCGCCCTGGCCTTCAACGATGCCATCCGCCGCGGCGAGATCTCGCGTCCCATCGTCCTGGGCCGCGACCACCACGACGTCTCGGGCACCGACTCGCCCTTCCGCGAGACCTCCAACATCTACGACGGCTCGAACAAGTGTGCCGACATGGCCGTCCAGAACGTCATCGGCGATGCCTTCCGCGGCGCCACCTGGGTATCCATCCACAACGGCGGAGGCGTAGGCTGGGGCGAGGTCATCAACGGCGGCTTCGGCATGGTCATCGACGGCTCCGAGGCTTGCGACCGCCGCATCCGTCAGATGCTCTTCTGGGACGTCAACAACGGCATCGCCCGCCGCTCATGGGCCCGCAACAGCGGTTCGATGGATGCCATCCGCCGCGAGATGGAGCGCACGCCCGAACTGCGGGTGACGCTGCCCAACCTCGTCGACGACGCCATCATCGACAGCATCCGCTTCTGATCAAGACCTTACATCATGAGGCTGTGGCATGATTGACATGCCACACAGAAGGATGACAAAAATCTTTCAAGAATCTTACACAAATCTTTTAACCAGGTTTTTTCTGTAAGATTCTTGATTGACATGCCACACAAAAGGATGACAAAAATCTTTCAAGAATCTTACACAAATCTTCTACCCAGGTTATTTCTGTAAGATTCTTGAAAGATTTTTGTTTTTCCATAGTTTCATGTCACATCTCCACTTGTTCTCGGGGGATGCCATCCGCCGCGAGATGGAGCGCACGCCCGAACTGCGGGTGACGATGCCCAACCTCGTCGACGACGCCATCATCGACAGCATCCGCTTCTGATCAAGACCTTACATCATGAGGCTGTGTCATGATTGACATGCCACACAGAAGGATGACAAAAATCTTTCAAGAATCTTACACAAATCTTTTAACCAGGTGATTTCTGTAAGATTCTTGAAAGATTTTTGTTTTTTCCCATAGTTTCATGTCACATCTCCACTTGTTTTCGATGGATGCCATCCGCCGCGAGATGGAGCGCACGCCCGAACTGCGGGTGACGCTGCCCAACCTCGTCGACGACGCCATCATCGACAGCATCCGCTTCTGATCAAGACCCTACATCATGAGGCTGTGTCATGATTGACATGCCACACAGAAGGATGACAAAAATCTTTCAAGAATCTTACACAAATCTTTTAACCAGGTTATTTCTGTAAGATTCTTGAAAGATTTTTGTTTTTCCATCGTTTCATGTCACATCTCCACTTGTTTTCGGGGGATGCAAACCATTTGCAAAGTATCTTTTTTGGCTTTTTCATTGAAAAGCCGTACCTTTGCAGTCATCATGAAAATCTTTATGCAACTGCTGACGCTATGCCTGTTATCTGCAGCATGCCAGCAAAGAGACATCACCCCCTATCGCCTGGACGGCGCCTGGACACTGAGGCATGTAGAGCACCCCGTCGGGGCAGCCTACGACTTCTCCCTCGACGACGGGGGCACCTACTGCAGCATCTACGACGGCGACAGCATGCTCCACGTTTGCCGAATGGCGAAGACGTCGTCGGGGCTGGTCGTCACTCCCGACGAGCAATACAGCGTGACGCTCATCGACAAGGGAGGCGGCGAGCTGCTATACATGGAGGACGACGACCCGCACCCGCTCAGCATAGAACAAGACACGATACTCACCATCCAGCGCAACGGCGTGCGCTTCACATGGGTGAGGGCCGACGACATCTTCAGCGAATGGGGCAACGAACTGCGACAGCTCATCCAGGACGACCTGGAGCACAACAGCGGCGCACCCAACCGCTATGTCCTCTCCGCCAAGGAGCGCCAGCAGCAAAGGACCATCCAGGGCTTCAGCCTCCTCATTGTCATCATCATCCTGCTGGCCCTTTTCGCCGTCCACGTGGCCCTCAGCAACCGCAGGGCCAGGCAAAGGCTGCAGCTCCAGCTGCAACAGATTCAGGAGGTGAAGGAGAACCGTGCGCCAACGGTGAAGCAGGCTGTGGAGGACGTGGAGAACGAGTTCTTCGCTTCCGACGACTATGCTGCCCTGCAAAGGCGCATGGCCAGCGGCCAGACCCTGAGGCAGGAAGAATGGGACGAGATGGAGCGACAACTGAAGCGGCTCTATCCGGGCTTCACCAGCCAGCTGCGCGGCCTGCGCCCCATGTCGGAGCTGGAATATCAGGTGTGTCTGCTCATCAAGCTGCGCATCGCCCCGAAGGACATCGCCGCCGTGCTGGCCCGCGACGTCAGCACCATCAGCACGGTGCGCAGCCGCCTCTATGCCAAGGTGTTCGGCACGAAGGGCGGCGCCAAGGCCTGGGACGACTTCATCCTGAGCATGGCCCGATAGCGGCTTTGCAACGCGTTTGCAAGCCAGATGCCAACCAAATGCAAAGCCGATTTCTTGGTCACATGGCAAAAACGCCCTACCTTTGCCGCCGACAATTCATCCAATCAACAAACCCTAAAAACGTAAAGCTTATGAAAAAGATGTTTTTAATCCTCGCCGCAATGCTGCTCAGCGCAGCCGGCATGAACGCCCAGACGACGAAAGTGGCCGACAAGGAGCTCGTCGGCGCATGGCTGATGGAGTCGATGCAGTGGGAGGGCGAGAAGAAGACGGTCTGCGGACGCGAGAGCGGCTACGCCCAGTTCAAGTACTACGGCCCTGACGGCGAGTATGCCTGTGCTGAGATCGCCCTGACAAAGGACGGCAAGTGCGTCGTCATGCCACATGAGTATGGCACCTATTCGTTCAAGAACGGCGTCTACACCGAGATGGGCCGCAAGACCAACGACGGCGACATGGTGCTCGTCGACAAGACGACCTTCAAGGGGCGCTGGCGCAACCGCCACGACGTGTGGAAGAAGCAGACGGCCATGCCCGAGAAGCTCGTCAGCTACATCGTCAACTGCTGTAAGTACAAGAGCACGCCGAAAGACATCCAGCTGCTCATCAAGGAATCGATGTTCAAGTAAGAAAACAAGTTAGTAAATATTGTTATCGATTGAACGAGGCAGGAGGCCGCAGGGATGCGCTCTCCTGCTTCATTTTGTAAAACAAATTCACACGTTTTGTCCTGTTTTTACAACCGGCTGATTCTTAGACGGTTTGCATTTACGATAAAAAGAAGCAGTCCTTTTCAGGTCGAGAAGCGGTGCTTTTCGAGTCGAAAAGCGGCACTTCTCGGGCCGAGAAGCGGTGCTTTTTCGGAAGCAAAACGTTCGATGTAAAGAATATTCCGAATCCCGGCACAAACAATAAGCGTATAAAAATTGTTAAATATGCATGGCAATATTTGGCACATTCAGGAATAAGCCATATCTTTGCGATATCAAAACGATATCACTTTAAACATTATTTGCGTATGGAGACTAAAGAGAAAGTATTCGAAGGCAGCGTGTTGAACGGATTTCTCATGCTGACAGTCAATCTGGCACTGACCGTGCTGAGTATCATTGGCATCGTCTATGGCATCATCATGCTCGACGTGGGCATCAACCGCGGCGGCTGGCTCCTGGGAGGCAGCATCGTGCTGCTCATCGTCACCGCCATCCTCTGGGCCGGGTTCATGATGCTTGAGCCCAACGAGGCCCGCGTGCTGACGTGGTTCGGCCGCTATGCCGGCACGTTCACGCGGACGGGCTACTTCTGGGTCAACCCCTTCTACTCGACGAAGAAGGTGAGCCTGCGCGCACGCAACCTGGACGCCGAGCCCATCAAGGTGAACGACAAGACGGGCAACCCCGTGATGATCGGACTGGTGCTGGTGTGGAAGCTGAAGGACACGTATAAGGCCATGTTCGAGGTCGACTCCCAGACGATGGCACAGAGTTCGGCAGCCAACAAGAACGAGGTCAGCGTGGGCTCGTCGACCGTCAACCTGATGAATGCGCTGGAGAACTTCGTCCGCGTGCAGAGCGACGCTGCCCTCCGCCAGGTGGCAGGACAGTATGCCTACGACGACGAGGACAACTCCAACGACGAGCTGACGCTGCGCTCGGGCGGTGAGGAGATCAACGACCAGCTGGAGCAGAAACTCGACGAGCGGCTGGCCCTGGCCGGCATCGAGGTCGTCGAGGCCCGTATCAACTACCTGGCCTACGCCCCCGAGATTGCCGCCGTCATGCTGCGCCGCCAGCAGGCCTCGGCCATCATCACGGCCCGCGAGAAGATCGTCGAAGGCGCCGTCTCGATGGTCAAGATGGCGCTCGACAGACTATCCAGCGAGCAGATCGTGGATCTCGACGACGACAAGAAGGCCGCCATGGTGTCGAACCTCCTCGTCGTGCTCTGCGGCGACGACTCCGCCCAGCCCGTGGTCAACACCGGAACGCTGAACCACTAAAGAGACATAGTAATGTTTTTTTAAGACATAGTAATAGAGTTATTGAAGACACAGTAACATAATAACAAAATAGTAACAGAGTTATTTTGAAGACACAGTAACAGAGTAACAAAATAGTAACAGAGTTATTTTGAAGACACAGTAACATAATAACAAAAAAGTAACAGAGGTTTTAATAATCAAAGTAACAAAAAGAATGACGTTATGGATGCAGAAAGAATGATACCAGTGCTGATGGAATGCGCCAAACGAATCAGACAGCAGTTGGGGCCTGGCTATCTGGAGAGCGTTTACAAGAACGCAATGGTCATCGAGCTTAAGAAATGTGAACTAAGCTATGAGATAGAGCGTCCCATCGACGTATACTACGACCAGCAGGTCGTAGGGAAGTTCAAGGCTGACATCGTGGTTGAAAACAAAGTCATCCTGGAACTGAAGGCCGTCAACGCCCTACACTTAGCCCATGAAATTCAGTTGGTCAATTATCTCACCGCTACTGGCATAGACGACGGCCTGCTCATCAACTTCGGTTCCGACTCCCTGCAGTTCAAGCGCAAATTCAGAGTCTACAAAAAGCCTCATAAATAAGGCAACATGCCCCAAAAGAATATGTTACTTAAATAATATGTTATAAAAAAATATGTTACTATCTGTTATTATGTTACTGTGTCTTACCCCCCACCCCTACTGTGTCTTAAACTTCACCCCTACTGTGTCTTACCCCCCAATACCCTGTCATAAAAACGCGTTATAATGGCAGAAAAGAAGACGAAGAATTTCATCCTGCGTATCGACGCTGACACGATGGATGCGATAGAAGCCTGGGCCGCCGACGAGTTCCGCTCCACCAACGGCCAACTGCAGTGGATCATCACCGAGGCACTGCGGAAGGCCCGTCGTCTGCCCAAGCACAACAAACAATAAAACCCTCAAAAGAACATGGAACAACTACGAAACCAGCACCTCACGATTGAGGTCAGCGAGATGGGAGCAGAGCTCCAGAGTATCAAGGACGCCGAGGGGCGCGAGTATCTGTGGCAGGGCGGCGAGAAGTGGCCGCGCCGCTCACCCATCCTCTTCCCCCTCGTCTGCAGCGTCGAGAACGACACCTACTACGTCGACGGCCAGGCATATCACCTGCCCCGCCACGGCTTCGCCCGCGACACGAAGTTCACCCTCATCCATCAGACGGAAACGAAGCTGACCTACGCCCTCCACGAGTCGGAGGAGACGCTGAAGGTCTATCCATTCCGCTTCAACCTCGCCGTCACCTATCGCCTCAGCGGCAACAAGATCCACGTCATCTGGCACGTGGAGAACACCGACGTGCGCGACATCCACTTCCAGATAGGCGGCCACCCCGCCTTCCTGGCCCCAGGCTGCCGCGAGGACGAGCCCCTGCACGGCGTCATCGCCCTCGACAACAAGCAGCCCCTGAAAGGTCTGAAGAGCTACATCGACGGCTCCCACGAGATGACGGAGATACCCCTCGACATGATCCGCGACGGCGTCATCGCCTTCGACGACGCGTTCTTCGCCAACGACAGCGTCAAGATCCACAACAGCCAGACCCATCAGGCATGCCTGCTCAACCCCGACGGCACGCCCGCCGTGACCCTCGACTACCGCTGCCCCATCATCGCCTTCTGGAGCCCCTATCAGAAGCAGGCCCCCTTCGTCTGCATCGAGCCATGGTACGGCCTCGGCGACCCCCGCGGCTATAAGGGAGAATTCCGCAACAAGCCCAACATGAACCACCTCCAGCCCGGCTCCTCCTTCATGTCCGAGTACACGATCACCATCGGGTGAGACAGAGTAGCCTGTCGCTTAAGACATAGTACCTTAGTTCTTAAAAGACACAATAACAGAATAACAGATTGGAGGCTGGTCTTTTAGACACAGTAACAAAATAACAAATTGGAGGCTGATCTTTAAGACACAGTAACAAAATAACAAAAGTAACAAAGAATGCCCCTCCCTGTCACTAACGAGACAGGCGGAGGGGCATTTTCTAATAGAGTATTGCTTAAGACAAGCCGCCAGTCAAAGGTCTACACCAAGTTCGGCTTGTGCCTTTTCCTTTATTTGTAATAACCCATCGTAGTCATATTTGTTCTGGAGCAGAAGCTGGAAAATCTCTGTGGCAGCCTTATTCTTCTCTCCGACATAAAGATCCGGATGGCATTTCTTTTTCAAGACATCAAACAGGCGTTTTGCTTTCTCCCAGTCATGCGTGATACTCTTAAAGTCAACGTCACCCGTATCCCTTATCACTTGCCGCTTAAAGGATTCCTTCTGCCGGTCCGGCCTCAGCCAATTCAATAAGTGCTTTATAATCATACTTCCATTCTCAATAATCATTGTCCAACAAATTGATGGTTTCCATATAATCCGCCAACTTCCATTTACAGCCAGATGTGGTGTTACTGCCACAGATTTCCAATGTATCCCATCCAAGCACAACCAAGCGCCGCACCAACTGATCATTCGACAAGATGGTCCTTCCGATGAACAGCATTTCGTTCTTAGTCAGCAATCGGCCCGTGAACACCTTGATACGAAAACCTGAATACATCCATTTTGAGAAAGGATGTTTGTATGAGGGATCACCTCGCGATATGCTGGCCTCAAGCATGGCCGGAACTTCACCCAACACAAAGGCTTCACGCGAAGAAGCATTGAAACTCCTCACTAATTTATTCCTCTCATCCCGATCGGTAAACCATCCGATGATTCTATTCCAAATGTTTGCAAGCATTATTTATTAAAAAATGTAATACCATAAAAAAGCAAGAAAATGAATATACTTATAGCTATGATTAAGAATGTGTAATAATCTTCATCTTTTTTTGCTTTTATTTCCTCTTCTATTCTTGCTCTTAGCTCATTCTCCTTTTCTTCTTTAATGACATACAGAATCTTGCATTGCTTTTTGATATTCTCCAGCGCAATTTTGTCATCCGCATTTTTTAATACCGCCTGATACATTTTATTTGCCTGTTCAAGTCGCGATTTGCTATACGATTCATTGACGAAGTTTTCTGGGTTACAAACGGAAAGCAATTCATAATAAAGATCCTCAGTCGACAACTTGACGCCCAAATCCTCTATCGCCTGCAAACGCAACGAATACAACACGTCTATTTTGTCTTTATTGTTTAAAAGCTTAGAATAAATATCATTGGCTATATCCACCTTTTGCGGGTCGTATGGCCGCATGAACCGTGCGGGGTTACATTTGTCTTTCAATTCGTCATAAAGACTGGGATAAGAGCCCTCTATGGGTGCTTTGAAAGAAGGCTCAGACTTATCGGCCTTCATTGTCGCTTCCTTTCCTACCTCCTCAAAACTATAGTATTCCTCCATACTAATCGTTCGCTTTTTCAATGCCTCCCCGCATGAATGTTTAAAAACAATTAGCTATCATATAAAAAGAAGACGTGGGAGTCAACAAGTCACTCGTCCCACCTCTGGAGGCTCTGGCATCGCCCTAACAGTCAGAACGAGCAACGCCGAAGCCCACGCCGATATGTATATCTTCTACACAACGACACACAAGCAGCCAATTATGGCTACTATGCTGTCGTGTGTTTGGATAATACACATACATGGACGTCATTGTTGCTTTGTTTGTCGACTGTTAGTTTGGAACTGCCAGATTCCCAGAAGTCAAGCACAAAGCGTCAAGTAACGCCTTTTCCTATATATAGGTCAGCACTTCCGTAGGCCCACGGCGAGGCGGGCGCGGTCATGAAGACAGTGCAAAGATACGAAAAGAAAATGAAATGAGGAAAGAAAAAATGTATTTTTTGCTTTCAGGACTCTTATAAAGCTCAAAACAAGAAGACATAGAAACACAACAAAAAAAATGTTATTGTGTTACTATGTCTTTTTTAAACAATTACTGTGTCTTTATAACAATTACTTTGTCCGTCAGAGGTGCTTCTTCGGGTAGAGGGCGTCCCACCACGAGGGGTCGTCCTTCAGCCAGCGCTGGAACCAGGCCATCTGGGTGGCGAGCCACTTCTCCTTCTTGGCATAGTCGAGGATGTGGTGGTTCTCGCCCTTCACCTCGACGAGGGCGACCTCGCGGCCGAGGAGCTTGAGGGCGGTGAACATCTGGAGGCTCTCGATGACGGGCACGTTGGTGTCGGCATCGCCGTGGAGGAGGAGCAGTGGCGTGTGGATCTTGTCGGCATTGAACAGTGGCGACTGGTCGACGTAGAGCTGGCGGTGGCTCCAGGGATAGCTGTTGGCCATCGACACCTCGCTGTAGTTGTAGCCCCAGTAGCCCTCGCCCCAGTAGCTGGTGTGATTGGCGATGCCGGCATGCGAGACGGCACAGGCAAAGATGTCGGTGACGGTCTGCAGATACTGGGTCATGAATCCGCCGTAGGAGGCACCCATGCATCCGATCTTCTCCTTGTTAATAAAAGGATGCTCCTCGCAAATCTTCTTCACCCCCTCGATGATGTCCTCAGCAGGTCCGCGACCCGCCGTGTTGACATGGCGCGAGGCCCACTCCTGGCCAAAGCCAGTGGCGCCGCTGGGCTCGACGATGTAGGCCACGTAGCCCAGCGAGTTCCACATCTGCGGGGCGTAGGGCGACTCGAAATAGCGTGAGACGGGCGAGCAGCCGCCGTAGTAATAGACGATCATGGGATACTTCTTCGTCGCGTCGAAGTCCTTCGGCAGGTAGAGGCGGCCGTAGACGGTGTCGCCCCGCGAGCTCAGGTAGTTCCAGTCCTCGCAGGTGCCCAGTTCGGCATCGCCCAGAGCCTGGCGACCGTCGAAGAGGGTCTGCTCCGTCTTGCTCCATGCGCCCGGCCTGACATAAGCTGAGGCCGGCTCCATGGTCTTATAGGCCAGATAGGCAAGGGCCTTGGCATGGCTGGCCATGTCGAACCGATAGATGTAGTCGCCCTGAAGGGGCAGCTGGCGGATCTTGCCCGTCTTGGGATTCAGCTCGTAGACATAGACATAGTCGCGATGCTCGGCTGAGAAATAGATCAGCCCGTCGGCCCACGACCAGTCGACATTGCTGACAGAGGGGTCGAAGTCCTTCGTCAGCGGCGTCACCTTCGCGGATGCGAGGTCATAGAGGAAGAGCTCGTTCTCCGTCATGCTCGGCGTGACGTCGCCAGGCAGCTGGCAGCCGATGCGATTGAAGGCCTCGGGGTTGCCCACGATGAGCAGCTGGCGGCCGTCGGGCGAGAAGCTGGCGCCGCCAAGGAACTCGCCCGAGGTGATGACCGTGTCGACGGCCAACGAGTGGGCATCCATGATGTAGAAGTCGCTGACGGTCGTCGGGCGCTTCTCCAGTCGCGAGCGGCTGGTGCCGATGAGCAGCTGGCGGCCGTCCTGTGAGATGTCGTAGAGATATTCGCCCTTGTTGCCGAACGTGATGCGCTGGCTCAGGCCAGTGGCAATGTCGTAGCGGAGGAGGTGGTTGCGCTTGCGCCAGCCGGGCTGGCGGTCGTCCATCTCGACGACCTCGTAAACCTGCTCGTCCTCCTTGGGTCCTTCCTCCTCGGACATGACGATCAGGTAGTCCTCAGTGGGGCTGACGGTGAACGAGCCTTTGGGCACGTCCGTAGCAAAGCGGGTGCGCTCTCCTGTCTGCGGGTCGACCTTGACGAGCATGCGCCGTCCGGCATCCCATTCCTCCTCGAGGAAGGCCATCGTGCGCGGCATCCACTGCACGCCCTTGGCCAGCATCCTCACCAGCCGGCCCGTCTTCACTTCGCGCAGCTCATAGCTCCACTGCGCATTGCCACCACGCTCCGTCGTCTGATAGCTCACGACGACATAGGCGCCGTCGGCCGACAGCGACACTCCGCGCACGCGGCGCCCGTCGGTCAGGTCGTGCACCATGTAGGGATGGCGCTCGTCGACGGTGCAGTCGACCGCCCTGTCGGCCTCGATGGACACCTGGATGGAGTCCTGCGCCTTGGCGTCGGTCATGAACTTGATGGCCACGGTGTGGTGTTCGGGCGCCAGCTTTAGGTCAGCCTGTGCCTCGGTGCCGTCGACGAACAGCTTATAGTTCTTCGGACCCTTGACGTTGATCTTGCCCTTCAGATAGCTCGCATTGTTGATATAGAACGACAGCACGCCGACGCTCTTGGCATCGTCGAGCGAGGGCAGCACCTCGGCGCTGAATGTCGTCGCGGCGGGCGCCGTCAGACTGAGGCCCCCGAGGAGCGACTGCTCGTCGAACTTATTCCCCTGCACGTCGACGGAATCCATGCCGAACGGCGCACGCACGGCCATCGGGCCTGCCAGCCGAAATGTCGTCACTCGGGTTGTCTCCTGCGCCCCGGCAGCCATGGTCAGCATCAGTGCGCCCAGTAAAGCAATTTTTTTCATAGTCTACAGAGATTGGTTTGTTGTTTAGTTACAGGATTTCGCGGGCTATCCATGCACAAGCCTCAGCGTCGGCCAGCGCGTGGTGATGGTGCTCCAGCCGATAGCCGCACTCGGCAGCCACGGTGTGGAGCTGATGGTCAGCCAGATAGCGGAAGGCACGCCGCGAGGCAATGAGCGTGCAATAGAACTCGTAGTCGGGATAGTCCATCTGATAGCAGCGGAAGACGGCCTTCAGGCAGGTCTCGTCGAACGCCTTGTTGTGGGCCACGAGGGGAAGTCCCTCGATGAGCGGCTCAACCCGGGCCCACACCTCGGGGAAGAGCGGCGCCTCGTCCGTGTCGCGACAGGTCAGTCCGTGCACCCGCGTACACCAATAATTATAATAGTTTGGTTCAGGCTGAATGAGCGAATAGAACCGGTCGGCAAACTCGCCGTCCCTCACGACGACCACGCCCACCGAGCAGACACTGGTGCGCTCGTTGTTGGCAGTCTCGAAGTCGATGGCGGCGAAGTCTTTCATGGGGCGGGAGGAAAAAATCTAGAGTCAATAAGCCTCACGATACTTGCTTTCGTCCTTGTCCTGAAGCATGGAGAGATAGGACTGATAGCGGCTCTCGGCAATGTAGTGGTCGTCGAGGGCACGGCGCACGGCACAGCCCGGCTCATGCGTATGGGTGCAGTTGGAGAAGCGGCAGTCCTTCGAGAAATGGAAGATCTCCTTGAAGTAGCTCGTCAGCTCCTCAGGCTCCATGTCGAAGGTGCCGAAGCCCTTGATGCCCGGCGTGTCGATGAGGTAGGAAGGCGCGCCGTCCGTGGGGCCAGGCAGACTGATCATCTCGGAGAACGTCGTGGTGTGCATGCCAGTGTCGTGGGCGTCGCTGATCTGGGCCGTGCGCAGGTCAGCGCCAGGGACGAGGCGGTTGATGAGCGTCGACTTCCCCACCCCGCTGTTGCCGCTGAGCAGCGTGATCTTGCCACTGAGCAGGGGCCGGAGCTCCTCGACGCCAGTGCCGTCGGCTGCTGAGATCTCGCGACATTCATAGCCGATGGTCTCATAGAGCCGGACCATCATCTGCTGCAGTCGACGCTCGTCCTCGTCGAGCAGGTCGGTCTTGTTGAAGACAAGCACGACAGGCACCCGATAGGCCTCAGCCGAGGCCAGGAATCGGTCGATGAAGGTGGTCGAGGTCTGGGGATGGCTGACGGTGACGACGAGCAGGGCCTGGTCGACGTTGGCGGCGAGGATGTGGCTCTGCTTCGAGAGGTTCTGCGATCGGCGGATGATGTAGTTGCGGCGGTCCTCGATCTCCGTGATAAACATCCCCCCGCCAGGCGAGGCTTTTATCTCCACGCGGTCGCCTACGGCCACAGGATTCGTCGACCGGATGCCACGCAGCCGGAAATTGCCCTTTATCTTACAATCAAGCAACTGGCCATCGTCCGTGCGGACGGTGTACCAGCTGCCTGTGTTCTTAACAACCAGACCGTGCATCAGACGGTCATGATTTCCTTGTTCTTCGCCTCAATGAGGTCGTCGAGCCGCTTGATATACTTGTCGTGCAGCTTCTGCAGCTCCAGCTCGGCGTCCTTCTCGTTGTCCTCCGAGAGGCCGTCCTTGATGGCCTTCTTCAGCCGGTCCTTGACGTCGGAGCGCACGTTGCGCACCTCCACCTTGGCCTTCTCGGCTATCTTGTTGCACTGCTTCACCAGGTCGCGACGGCGCTCCTCCGTCGGCTGCGGGATCTGCAGGCGGATCACCTCGCCGTTGTTCTCGGGCGTGATGCCTACGTCGCTGGCCATGATGGCCTTCTCGATGTCCTTAATCTGCTTGCGGTCCCAAGGCTTGATGGCGATGGTGCGGGCGTCAGGACAGTTGACCGTGGCCACCTGATTGAGGGGCACGCGGCTGCCGTATGACTCCACGCGAATGCCGTCGAGAATGGCCACGTTGGCGCGGCCGGCGCGGATGCGGCTCAGCTCGTCGTCGAGGAACATGGCGGCCATTTCCATCCGCTCTTCTGCTTTCTGCAATGTTTCTTTTACGTCTATCATATCTGATGATGGTTAAAAAGTTTTTCGGTGAGCAAATTTAGGAATATTTTCTGAATCTTGCAACAAAACTGACATCTTTTTTCAAAAAAATCGCCCAGATTGTGACTTTTTCGCAAAAAATGACTATCTTTGCACCAACATTATTATTATAAAGACAGATTATGAAACGTTTAGCCACACTATTGACCACACTCATGCTCATGCTCGGAATGCCCGCCATGGCTGACAACTATGCCTATCTGACCATCACGCAGGAAGCTGCCGAGACGAGCATCGAGGTCAACACGATTGACAAGATCACCTTCGACGCCAGCGACATGGTGCTCCATCTGAACTCGGGTGCCGAGCAGCGACTGCCCCTGGCCTCGCTCGAGCGCATGTTCTTCTCGCAGACCGCGGCCGGCATCGCCACTGTCAGCAAGAGCCGCTCCGAGATGAAAGTGGAGGGCGGACAGCTGCGGCTGACCGTTGCCGACGGTGAGCGCGTCACTCTCTACAACACGAAGGGCGAGCAACTGTTCACGACCACCCGCGACGCCACCTACGACCTTCGCCCGCTGGGCCGCGGCGTATTCATCGTCAAGATGGGTCAGGAGGCTCGCAAGCTGATGAACAAATAGCCCAAAGACCCAACCAACAAAAAAAAGGCCTATGGCAACACAGACGAGCAAATACATGCTGGCCAGCGAGCGCGACGAGCTGTGGGGGCTGATCATCACCACCGTAGGGTATGAGGAGATCAACCCTGGCGACAGCTATCCCACGCACGGACATGCTGACGGCTACTACTTCGACGTCCAGAAAGGTCGCGTGCTCAACGAGTATCAGTTGCTATACATCGTCGAGGGCGAAGGCGTGCTCCACACACGCACCGTCCGCGAGGCCCGGCTGCACGAGGGCGACATCTTCCTGCTCTTCCCGGGCGAGTGGCACTCCTATCATCCGCTTAACTCACGCGGATGGAAGAAATACTGGATCGGATTCCGCGGCCACAACATGGACGACCGCGTCCGCGCCGGCTTCCTCTCGCCCAAGAAACCCATCTATCACGTCGGCTTCAGCGATGTGCTCGTAGGGCTCTTCCGGGCTGCCTACAGGAGTGCCCTGGAGGAGGCAGCCTACTCGCAGCAGCTCATGGCCGGCATCGTCAACCACCTCATCGGGCGGATGTACTCGCTGGAGCGCAACATCGAGCTGAAGAACCGCGACCAGAGTCATGTCGACATGATCAACCGCGCCCGACTGCGCATCCGCGAATCGCTCGAGAGCACGCTGACCATCCAGCAGCTGGCCGAGGAGCTTGGCGTCAGCTACAGCAACTTCCGCAAGCTCTTCAAGGAGCACACGGGCCTCTCGCCCGCTACCTATCAGCAGGACCTGCGGCTGCAGCATGCCAAGGAGCTGCTGACGACGACCGACATGAGCATCAAGGAAATAGCCTACCGCCTGAACTTCGACTCGCCCGACTATTTCTCATCGAAATTCAAGCAGAAGACGGGCCGGAAGCCCAGCGACCTGAGGGCGGGCTGAGCCTGAAACGACAGGCAGACAGCCAAGTATTCCACTCGGATTTATTTTTACAAACGACATACGCCATCAAAAGAAGTGGTGCTTTTCGGCTCGAAAAGCACCGCTTCTTTGATCAAAAAGCACCGCTTCTCGGCCCGAGAAGCGGCGCTTCATTTTTCGCAAAGCAAAAGTCATCTGAAAATCAATCAATTAGCCTTTACCAGCCGAATATTCAGAATTTTATTTACATTCAGCCCTCGTTTTCAGCCTCCGGATTGGACGCCTCAGAAGAGTTGCTTCTCCAGCCAGTAGCACACGATGCCGGCCAAATAGCCCGTGAAGGCAATCCACGTGATGCGCTTCATATACCACCCGAACGTGATCTTCTCCAGACCCATGACCACCACGCCGGCAGCCGAGCCGATGATGAGCATCGAGCCGCCCACGCCGGCGCAATAGGCCAGCAGCTGCCAGAAGATGCCGTCGACAGCCATGTCGCCCACCTCGGCCACAGGATACATGCCCATGGCGCCAGCCACGAGGGGCACGTTGTCGACGACGGCCGAGAGCACGCCGATGATGCCCGTGACGAGATAGTGGTTGCCCGAGGTGACGTCGTTGAGCCACTGGCCCAGGGCTGTCAGCGTGCCGATCTCCTCGAGCACGGCGACGGCCATGAGGATGCCAAGGAAGAACATGATCGTGGAGAGGTCGATGCGCGACAGGAGCTCGCTCACGCGATGCCCCATCGAGTCCTCCTCGCCGTGGCGACGGTGGAAGATTTCGGTCACGGTCCAGAGCACGCCCAGCACGAGCAGGATGCCCATGAAGGGGGGCAGGCTGGTGAGGGCTCGGAAGACGGGGACGAACATGAGTCCGCCGATGCCGAGACAGAAGATGGCCGTGCGCTGACGGCGGGTGAACTCGCTGGCCTGGGCCGTCGCCGAGTCATCCGTGGTGGCGAAGGTGCCCTTCAGCCGGGTCTGCAGGATGAGTGCGGGAATGACCATCGAGACGAGCGAGGGCACGAGGATCTCGCTGATGACCCCCTGCGTGGTGATGACGCCCTTGATCCAGAGCATGATGGTGGTGACGTCGCCGATGGGCGAGAAGGCACCGCCCGAATTGGCCGCGATGATGATGAGGGCCGCATAGATGAGCCGTTCCTCACGGCTCTCGACGAGCTTGCGCAGCACCATGACCATGACGATCGAGGTGGTCAGATTGTCGAGGATGGCCGACAGGAAGAAGGTCATGAAGGCCACGCGCCAGAGCAGCTTGCGCTTCGAGCGCGTCTGCATCACGTCGCGCACGAAGTTGAAACCGCCGTTGAAGTCGACAATCTCGACGATGGTCATGGCTCCCATGAGGAAGAAGAGCGTGGAAGCCGTGTCGCCCAGGTGGTGCTGGATCAGCCCGCCGACGTGGCCCGCCAGCCCCTCGGCCGCCACGTCAGGGAAATAGGCCCCGGGAGCCACCATCAAGAGGGTCCAGCACCCCACGCACATCAGCAGGGCGATGGCAGCCTTGTTGATTCGGGTCACACTCTCGAGGGCAATGCACAGGTAGCCCACGATGAAGAACGCGACAATCATTACGGTCAGAGTAGTCATTACAATATCGGTCGTTTTTTAGGTTAATATTCAAATTTGCCGCAAAGGTACGATAAAAAATCAAAAAAGCAGGTTATATTGTCAAAGTTTGATGTCGAAAAACACAATTTATCAGTAATTTTGCACACAACTAATCAGATTACTGCTAACAAAACAAAAAAGCAAGCAATGGAAGACAAGAAATATTTCTTTGCCGTCGACCTCGGAGCCACGAGCGGACGAACCATCGTCGGGTCTATCGACGACGGACGGTCGGAACTGGAAGAGCTGACGCGATTCCCCAACAACCTCATCGTGCAGGGAGGCCACTACTACTGGGACATCCAGGGGCTCTACTTCGAGATCATCCGCGGACTGAAGGAGGCTAGCCGCCGCGGACTGACGATCACCTCGATCGGCATCGACACGTGGGGTGTCGACTTCGTCTGCATCGGAGCCGACGGCGCCATCCTGCGCAACCCGCGCGCCTATCGCGACCCCGTCACCTTCGACGCCATGGACGACTATCTGAAGCACGTCATCGGCAAGCGCGAGGTCTACGACATCACCGGCATTCAGCTGATGAACTTCAACAGCATCTTCCAGCTCTACGCCATGCGGCGCGAACAGAACTCGGCACTCGAGCATGCACAGAAGATACTGTTCGTGCCCGATGCACTGAGCTGGATGCTGACGGGCAACGAGGTGTGCGAATACACCATCGCATCGACCTCGCAGATGCTCGACCCCCGCACGGGTCAGCTCGACGAGCGACTGCTGGCCTCCGTAGGACTGAGCCGCTCGAAGTTCGGCAAGATGGTCCGCCCGGGCACCGTCATCGGCGTGCTGACTGACGAGGTGCAGCGGCTGACTGGCATGGGCCCCGTGCCCGTCATCGCCGTCGCCGGCCACGACACGGGCTCGGCCGTGGCTGCCGTCCCGGCCAAGGACGAGAAGTTTGCCTACCTCTCCAGCGGCACGTGGAGCCTGATGGGCATCGAGACCCGCGACGCCATCATCAATGACCTCTCCTACGAGCGCAACTTCACCAACGAGGGCGGCATTGAGGGCACCACGCGATTCCTGAAGAACATCTGCGGCATGTGGCTCTACGAGCGCTGCCGACTGGAGTGGCCCGAAGAGGTGCGCAGCCTCAGCCATCCCGAGCTTCAGGGACAGGCGATGGCCATAGCGCCCTTCCGCTCCATCATCGAGCCTGACAACCAGATGTTTGCCGCTCCGTCGAGCATGATAGGCGCCATTCAGGACTATTGCCGCGCGACCAACCAGCCCACGCCCGAGACGCCGGCCGAGATATGCCGCTGCATCTTCGACTCGCTGGCACTGCGCTACCGCCAGGTGTTCCAGTGGCTGCAGGAGTTTGCGCCGTTCCGCCTCGACGTGCTCCACATCATCGGTGGCGGTTCGCTCAACCGATACCTCAACCAGTTCACGGCCAACGCCACGGGCGTCACCGTCCTGGCCGGCCCGCAGGAGGGCACCGCCATCGGCAACATCATGATGCAGGCCAAAGCCGCCGGACTGGTCGGCGACATCTGGCAGATGCGCCAGATCATTGCCAACTCGCTGGAGCTGGTGCGCTATGAGCCCCAGGACAAGGCCTTGTGGGACGCAGCTTATGACAAGTACCTGACTATCATCAGTAAATAAAAACAAAAATCTCCAAAAATCCAATAAAATCTGTATGCATCTTTACGACAAGCAAGACTACTTAAAAAGGATGTATGAAATCATTGGTGCTGCAATGGACTTATATAACGAGTTGGGATTTGGTTATTCAGAGCCTATCTACCAGGAATGTATGTCAATTGTATGCAGTGAAAAAGGTATTCCCTGGGAACGGGAGAAATTATTGAAAATGTATTTTCACGATAAAGAACTGAATAAAACTTACAAGGCGGATTTTGTGTGTTTCGGTGATATCATTGTTGAATTAAAGGCCGTGTCTGAACTTACAAAGGATCATAGAGCACAACTATTTAACTATATGCGAATTACAGATTCTTGTGCTGGAATCCTTATCAATTTTGGTAATCCCGACAGACTTATTTCTGAAAGGTATTTCTATGACATTTTAGCTGGCGAATATAAATATGTCACTCGCTCCACTAATTATTTTTGTAGATTTTTTGTCCTTGAGTTAATAATTGATTTTCGTTGAATTTTTGAGAGATTTTTGTCCTAACGATAATATAAACACATTGTTAAAGTAATATTTAAGTAATTATGGCAAAACCATTAGTTGAGACAAAAGCCCGCGTGGGCGTATTCAGCATTGCGCTGCAGGCTTATCTGCCACAGTTCCCACAGCTCGTACCTGAGTTCGAGCAGCAGTATGCAGACTTCAAGAAGACCCTGCCCGACACGATCGAGATCATCGACGGAGGCATGGTGACCACCAAGGAGCAGTCGATGGAGGCCGGCGACAAGTTCCGTGCTGCCGACGTCGACCTTGTCATCCTGCAGATGCTGACCTACTGCACCTCTTATAATATGCTGCCCGCCGTGCGCGACCTCGACGTGCCCGTCGTCATCGTCAACGTGCAGAAGAAGCTGGCCCCCGACTACGACAAGACCGACATCCCCACATGGCTCGGCGAGCTCTACGCCTGCGGCGCCATCGGCGAGATGGTGGCCGACCTGAACCGTGCCGGCAAGCGCTCGGCCGTCATCACGGGCGTCGTCGAGGGCGGCGACCCCGAGGTGCAGCGCGAGATTGAAGACTGGTGCCGTGCAGCACAGGTGCGCCGCCGCTTCCGTGATACCAACATCGCACAGATCGGACGCCCCTACCCCGGCATGATGGACCTCTACATCGACGAGACCAACCTCTACCACCGCATGTTCGTCTACACCAAGCAGTTCGACTGGGAGCAGATGTGGGCCATTGCCGACAACATCACCGACGAGGCTGCTATCCGCGCCAAGGCACAGGACATCCTCGACACGTTCGAGATTGAGGGCGGCGGCACCATTGAAAAGGTATGGGACATGGCCCGCTACGTCGTTGCCTTCGAGCAGTGGGTCAAGGACGAGAAGCTCGGCATGATTGCCTCCCACTATGCAGGCTTCGCTCAGGGTGTGGCCGGTAAGCTCGACTCGATGCTCATCCCCGCTTTCTCCATGCTCATCAAGCAGCACACGGCCTGCGCCGTCGAGGGCGACATGAAGGTGGCCATGGCCATGTCGATCCTGAAGACCATCTCGGGCACGGGCACACTGGCTGAGATGTACTCCATCGACTTCCCCAAGGACATCTGCATCATCGGCCACTCCGGATCGGGCGACTACGACATCTCGCAGGCTCACAAGCCGACGATGAAGATTGTGCCCGTCTTCCACGGCAAGACCGGCGGCGGCTACCTGACGCAGTTCTATCCGCCCACAGGCCCCGTCACCTATCTGGCCATCACGCAGGACCGCAACGGCATCTTCAAGTTCGTCGTGGCCGAGGGCGTCAATGAGGAAGGCCCCATCTTCATGTTCGGCGACACCAACATGCGCACGAAGTTCTCGCTCAGCTGCCGCGAGTTCGTCAACAAGTGGAGCGAGGCCGGCCCGACCCACCACATGGCTGCCGCCGTCGGCCATCATGCCGACACCATCCTCAAGGTGGCCAAGATCCTGAACATCAAGTGCGACATCGTCTGCAGATAATAATGGCCGAATGGCGTTATCCCGGAATAACGTTATCCCGAAATTTCGATATAACGGAATAACGACATAACGAAATATCGGAATAACGACATAACGGAATAATGCCCATTCGGGAAAATAAAACAAAGTATGGCAAAGAAAAGTGGAAGCTTGAAGAGCACCCTGGCGGTGTCTCTGAACAATTATCTGGATGCGGGCGCCATCGTGGCCGGATCAAGCGGCATCACGCTATGGCAGAATTACCTCGGGCTGTCCGAGATGCACCTAGGATGGCTCAACGCCCTGAGTGCCAACGCGCTGGGCGCCGCCATCGGTGCCATCATCGGCGGATTCCTGGCCGACAAGTTCGGGCGCAAGTTCATCTTCACCTACAACCTGCTGGTCTACATGCTCGGCGTGCTCATCGTGATGTTCGCCTTCAGCTATCCCATGCTGCTCGCAGGATTCCTCATCACGGGCATCTCCGTCGGCGTGGGCGTGCCTGCCTCATGGACCTACATCTCAGAGTCGTCAGAGGTGGGCAACCGCGGCCGCAACATCTGCATCTCGCAGATGTCGTGGGGCCTCGGACCCATGTTCATCCTCTTCTTCGGCATGCTCCTCGCTCCGGGCGGTGTGCTCTATGGCCCCGTGGAGTCGTTGGCACATGCCATCATCGGCGCTGACGCGGCGCAGGCTGCCGTCGAGGTCTTCTCCTCGCGCGTGGTCTTCCTGACGCTCTTCATCGTCGCCTTCATTGCCTGGACCCTCCAGCGTCAGCTCGAGGAGAGCAAGGAGTACACGGCCCAGAAAGCAGCCGACAAGAGTGGCATCGTGGACAACATCAAGATGCTGTTCACCAACAAGATAGCCGTCAAGACCGTCGCCTTCCTCGCTGCCATCTACCTGTCGTGGAACCTCGTGGCCTCGGTGATGGGCTTCTTCATGCCTCACATCTACGAGACGGCCGGCGGACTGAGCAACGAGACGGCCAACATGCTGAGCTGCGTCAGCTGGGTCTTCGTCGTCGTCACCACGTTCATCATCTCGTTCTTCGTCGACAAGGTGGCCCACCGCTTCTTCTATGTCTTCGGACTCGTGGCCGCTCTGACGGCATGGCTGCTCATCATCGGAGGCGGCGTGCAGACCATTGGCGGCATCTGGCTGTTCACCATCCTCTGGGGCATCAACAACGGCAGCTCCGTGCAGATCTTCTATGCCCTATGGGGCTCTGAGCTCTTCCCGGCCAAGTTCCGGGCCGGCGCCCAGGGACTGATGTTCTTCATCGTGCGCGGACTGTCGGCTCTCTGGGGCCTCATCTTCACCTTCATCTATGGTGAGAACGGCGAAGGCTTCACCCTTGCAGCCTACTGCATGATAGCCCTGCTGGCCGTGTCGCTCGTCGTCGGTCTGCTCGGCATGCCCAACACGCGTGGCCGCTCGCTCGACGACATCGTCAAGGAGCGCTATGGCGAGGAGTTCTGAGGAAAAGCGGATAAAAAACAATCGATTTCGCTGAGAAATGCGTTTTTTCGTCACAAAAATTTGTTTTGTACGAAAAAACGCATTATCTTTGCAACGGAAATTAAATGTCATTTAATTCTATAAACAATTATTTATGAAGTACAAATTTATTCTTACCATGATGGCTATGTTCTTTGCCATCAACATGAATGCTCAGCAAGAGAGCAATTATCCTCATGCCTTCATCGGCGTGCAGGGTGGTGTGATGAGAGCCTACAATGGTGAAGGCATCGACCGCAAGTGGAGCCCCATGGCTGCGCTGAACATCGGTTACAACTTCACACAGGTGTTCGGTCTGCGCCTGCAGGCCAATGGTAGCACGTGGAAGGCTGAACTGCCCGGCGGTGACGAATACAAGAGCAAGATCGGCAACATCGATCTCGACATGATGTTCAACCTGTCGAACGTGTTCTTCCCCAACCGCAACAATCTGGTCAACGTCATTGCCATTGCCGGAGCCCCCTTCAACCTGGCCGTCCCCCACTCTTGGGTTGACAACTATGCCTACAGCATCTCTGAGGGTGGCGACCGCTGGAACACAGCCTGGAAGGTCGGTGGCCAGCTCGACTTCAACATCGCCAAGCACTGGGGCTTCAACCTCGAGGCCGGTACCAACTATGTGCGCCAGAAGAACGAGGGCCTGCACGACAACAACAAGTGGTGGCCCTACGCCATGGCCGGCATCACCTACAAGTTCGGATTCAAGAAGGCCAAGAAGGCTGCTCCCGTAGCTCCCGTCGTGGCTGAGCCTGTCCAGGAGCCCAAGGCCGAGCCCGCTCCCCAGCCCAAGCGCGAAGAGCCGAAGCCCGCTCCCCAGCCCAAGAAGGAAGAGCCGAAGCCCGTCGTGAAGCCTGCCAAGGTGGCCGAGAACATCTTCTTCGAACTGGCCAAGAGCGACGTCAAGGACGTTCAGAACAGCAAAATCGACGCCATTGTGAAGTTTGCCAACGAGAACCCCAACGCCAAGATTTCGCTCGTCGGCTATGCTGACAAGGGCACTGGCACGACGGCCATCAACAAGCGTCTCTCCGACCAGCGCGTGAAGAACGTGAAGGACATCCTCGTCAAGAAGGGCATCAAGGCCAGCCGCATCACGACTGAGTCGAAGGGCGACACCGTGCAGCCGTTTGCCAACAACGACGACAACCGCGTCGTCATCGTGGTGGGCGAGTAATCGCTCCCCCACCCTTTTCCAACGATTAAGCCCCCGGCGCTTCACAGCGGCGGGGGCTCTTCTGTTTCACTAAATAGTAAGTAATAATGATTATATATGTAGTCAGTAGTTGTTTTCTTTTTAAAATCTATGCTTTCTCCTTCTATATATATTAACGGGGCAGGTTGAATGCCTTCGTCATCTCCTTCATCTGCTCGTCGCTCATGCCCTCAGGCTCAAAGCCCATAGCCTTGGCATTGATGTAGATCTTGGCACTCTTCGAGAGCACGTCGATCTGGTCGAAGGCATCCATCACGTCGAGACCCTTGGCAAAGACACCATGCTTCTCCCACATGACGACGTCGTAGTCCTCGAGCTCCTTCAGCGTGGCATCGGCCAACTCGTTCGAGCCAGGCAGCGTGTAGGGCACGATGCCCAGACCCAGCGGGCAGAAAGCCTTCGTCTCAGGAATCATCGACCACAGGATCTTCGTCAGCACATCCTTACCCAGGAAGGCGCGGTTGTGGCTCATGGCCACCAGCTCGATGGGATGCGTGTGGACCGTAGCCTTATAGGCCGAACCGCTCTCGATGAGGTGGGCATGGACGGTCAGGTGGCTGGGCAGCTCGCTCGTCGGCATCACGGCGTTGTCGGCAATGATGACATACGATGCGCAATCGTCCAGGATGCGGATGACGGAGCCGTTGTCCATCGGCCAGCGGGCCAGGTCGCGCATGCGCTTGCCCGTCCCCTTGCAATAGAAGTAGCAGCCTTTCAGTGCAGGCAGCTTGACGCCGATCTGCTTCACCTCGCTGATGGCCGGCAGCTGACGGATTTCGTCGTCCACCAGGTCAGTCACGTTCACAGTGATGTTGCCGCCGTTGCGCTCAGCCCACCCGTTTTGCCATAGATAGCCGGCGACCTCTGCAATCTTATAGACCTCGGCCTTCAAGGCTGGGCGTCCCTCCAATATACTTTTCATACTTGTTATTCCTTGAGTTAATTGATTTCGGTTGCAAAGGTATATCAATTCCTTGTGACGAAGCACCATAATTTGATTTTTAACCCCAAAATTATGACTTTCAGCTTGATTTATATCAATTTCACAGCCTTCCCTTTGCCAATCCAACTTTTCTTCGTATCTTTGTCCCCTAAATAAAAATACACTCATGACTACACAGCAGCAATCACCCAAGTGGGCCGAGAACGTCATACTGGCCGACGCCGACCACATCGACCGCGTGGCCTTCGACCTCATCGTCAACTTCGAGCGCATGCTCGGCCGCCGCATCCAGCAGGCCGACATGGCCCGATGGGCCGAGTGCATCGCCCTCGACGGAGGTCTGCGCGAAGGCGAACATCAGACCAACGTGATTCTCATCCACGAGAAAGACCATGCGGAGCTTCGCAACTTCGTGCCAGCCCACTACGCCAGGCAGCTCACAGGTCAGGCTTTCCGCAGTCCCCTGGGCGAGTTCGTCTTCAACAGTGTCCCCACTGAAGCCATTGCCGGCAAGCAGCAACTGATGACTGACACCCTCGCCTTCCTCTTGTCGCAACCTGACGTCAAGCGCATCATGGTCGTGCCCGACGAGCAGCACTACCAGCAGGTGCGCGCCACGATACAGCAAGCCGACACAGCCGACAAGCACATCACCGTCTTTGCCATGCAGCCCATGCAGGGCGGAGCCTTCGCTCAGGAAATCCTGGGCTACTCGCTATTGTCGGCCCTCGGCATCAAGTCCAACGAGATACGGCCCGACGCCTGACTACTCTCTGCGGCAGGCCGCCGTCGGCTCATTCTATAGAATAAGGTGGACGCACCCCACGCATTGCTCGCGTGTGGGGTGCGTCCACTTCTTCTCTCAAAAACAAAGCGGCACTTCTCGGGTCACAAAGGACCGCTTCTCGACTGCCAAAGGACCGCTTCTCCGGCCTCAAAGGACCGCTTCATTTTCTCCCATCATGCATCGCGCTGACAGCCACTTCCCGCTACGTTCAAGAAATAATCGGCCGAAAGTTTTGCCGTTTCTCACTTTTTTGCTAACTTTGCAACATCAATCCACACGAAAAAGGAAAAACCTCTATGGGAAAGATATTCCGACTCAACCGCAATTTCGACAACACCATTGCCGACCGCAAGGAGGGCGAGCGTGGCGACATGATTAACTTCTGGTACGCACAGCGCGACAACAGACAACAACAAATCAACATAATCGAAGAAAAAAGAACAATGAGCAGAATCCTGATGATCGGCGCCGGAGGCGTCGCTACCGTTGCGGCATTCAAGATAGCACAGAATCCGCAAGTTTTCACCGAGTTCATGATTGCCTCACGCCGCAAGCAGAAGTGCGACGCACTCGTCGAGGCCATACATGCCAAGGGCTACACGATGCCCATACAGACCGCACAGGTCGACGCCGACGACGTGGAGCAGCTGAAGGCGCTCTTCTCGAGCTATAAGCCCGACCTGGTCGTCAACCTGGCCCTGCCCTATCAGGACCTGACCATCATGGACGCCTGCCTGGCCTGCGGATGCTCGTATCTCGACACGGCCAACTATGAGCCCAAGGACGAGGCCCACTTCGAATACTCATGGCAGTGGGCCTATCGCGAGCGCTTCCGCGAGGCCGGACTGACGGCCATCCTCGGCTGCGGCTTCGACCCGGGCGTGACGAGCATCTTCACCGCCTATGCCGCCAAGCACCACTTCAAGGAGATCCAGTATCTCGACATCGTCGACTGCAACGCAGGCGACCACCACAAGGCCTTCGCCACCAACTTCAACCCCGAGATCAACATCCGCGAGATCACCCAGAAGGGACTCTACTGGGAGAACGGCCAGTGGGTGGAGACCGAGCCGCTCGAAATCCATAAGGACCTGACCTATCCCGAGATCGGACCGCGCGACAGCTATCTGCTCCACCACGAGGAGATCGAGTCGCTCGTTCTGAACTATCCCACCATCCGCCGCGCACGCTTCTGGATGACCTTCGGACAGCAATACCTGAAGCACCTCGAAGTGATCCAGAACATCGGCATGAGCCGCATCGATGAGGTCACGTACGAGGCTCCGCTGGCCGACGGCTCGGGCAAGACGGTCAAGGTGAAGATCGTGCCCCTGCAGTTCCTCAAGGCCGTGCTGCCCAACCCGCAGGACCTAGGCGAGAACTATGAGGGCCAGACCAGCATCGGCTGCCGCATACGCGGCATCGGACAGGACGGCCAGGAGCACACCTATTATATATATAACAACTGCTCCCACCGCGCCGCCTACGAGGAGACGGGCATGCAGGGCGTCTCGTACACCACGGGCGTCCCCGCCATGATCGGCGCCATGATGTTCTGCAAGGGCCTGTGGCGCAAGCCCGGCGTCTTCAACGTCGAGGAGTTCGATCCCGATCCGTTCCTCGAGCAGCTCAACCTCCAGGGCCTGCCATGGCACGAACTGCACGACGTCGACCTGGAACTGTAGAATCAAACAAAACATCAAAACCATTCCACACCGTAAACTATGGCAAAGAAAGAAACTGAGGGCACAGAGGCCCTCAACCCACAGAGCGAGAAGCTGAAGGCCCTGCAGGCTGCCATGTCGAAGATCGAGAAGGACTTCGGCAAGGGCTCCATCATGCGCATGGGCGACGAACAGATAGAGAACGTCGACGTCATCCCCACAGGATCCATCGGTCTCAACGCCGCACTCGGCGTCGGCGGATATCCCAAGGGACGCATCATCGAGATCTACGGACCGGAGTCCAGCGGTAAGACGACGCTCGCCATCCACGCCATCGCCGAGGCACAGAAGGCCGGCGGCATCGCGGCCTTCATCGACGCTGAGCATGCCTTCGACCGCTTCTATGCCCAGAAACTGGGCGTCGACGTCGACAACCTGCTCATCTCGCAACCCGACAACGGCGAGCAGGCCCTCGAGATTGCCGACCAGCTCATCCGCTCGGCCGCCATCGACATCATCGTCATCGACTCCGTCGCAGCACTCACGCCCAAGAAGGAGATTGAGGGCGACATGGGCGACTCGGCCGTCGGACTGCATGCCCGACTGATGAGCCAGGCTCTCCGCAAGGTCACCTCGACCATCGCCAAGACCAACACCACCTGCATCTTCATCAACCAGCTGCGCGAGAAGATCGGCGTCATGTTCGGCAACCCTGAGACGACCACGGGCGGCAACGCCCTCAAGTTCTACGCTTCCGTCCGCCTCGACATCCGCCGCGTCACCTCCATCAAGGACGGCGACCAGGTCATCGGCAACCAGGTGCGCGTGAAGGTCGTCAAGAACAAGGTCGCCCCACCCTTCCGCAAGGCTGAGTTCGAGATCACCTTCGGCGAGGGCATCTCGAGAATTGGCGAGATCGTCGACCTCGGCGTCGAGTACGGCATCATCAAGAAGAGCGGATCGTGGTTCTCCTACGGCGACTCTAAGCTGGCCCAGGGCCGCGACGCCACCAAGCAGCTCCTCAAGGACAACCCCGAGCTCTGCGACGAGCTTGAGGCCCAGATCATGGAAAAGCTGACAGCCGAGCAGGCATAAACGCATCATTGGGACTTCACGGATTTGAGAATTTGAGAATGTTGGCTTTGAATAAGCAAGTTCTCAAATTCTTAAATTCGTGATTCTTTTTTATCGATATTGTACTTTCTTTTTGCATAACAGGAACTGCATTTGCAGGGCTCGATTGTTTTCAGTTACTTTGCACCCACAAAAACAGCGACATCAATGAACCAGACACCAACCATACTGACCATCACCGGCAGCGACGGCACCTGCTGCTCGGGCATTCAGGCCGACATCCGGCTGATCGGTGAAATGGGGGCTACGCCCGTATCGGTCGTCACCTCTGTCACGGCCCAGAATACGCTGGGCATTCAGGAATTCTACGACCTGCCTGCCACGGCGGTCAGATTGCAGATGGAGGCTATCGTCAACGACTTGCAGCCGCAAGTGGTGAAGATCGGACTGCTACGCCGCACCGACGTCGTCGAGGTCATTGCAGACGTCATCCGCAGCTATAGGCCCCAGCATGTGGTCTATGCCCCGGTAGTGGAGTCGGTTCGGGGTGAACGGCTGGTGTCCGACGAGGTCAACGAATCCATCCAACGCCTCATCCTGCCTCTTTGCACGATGGTGCTGAGGCCACGTCCTGAAGGCCCGCACGGACAGGTCAACCGTCTGTCGGCTGCGACAGCCGTATTGCTGGGTCGCGGCCTGCAGCCCACCGAGGCACTGAGGCAAGCACGACAGCTGACGGGCAGCACACCTACGGGCTATGCCGTCACGAGCTGTCGGGCCGACGAGCTATACAGACAATTCATCGCAGCCGTGGAGCGGTTCTTCCGCCGCTATGCCGACGTGGCGTTCTATGCCGAGCAGCTCAACGTCAGCCCTCGCTACTTAGGACAAGTCACGCGAAGAATTGCCAACCGTTCGCCAAAGTCCGTGATCGACGAGCGCATCACGACCGAGATTGAGCGTCTGCTGACCACTACCCCACACTCGCTGAAGGAGATTGCCTCGTTGATGGGATTCTCGTCGCAGGCCCATCTGTCGCGCTTCTTCAAAAAGCAGCGAGGCGTTTCGCCGACGAAACAGAAGAACAGGGCAATGGGGACACGAAGCATAAATTAAACTCATAAAAAAACAATGCAAAACGAAAGACAACAACTGAACCGACAACTGGCACAGATGCTCAAAGGCGGCGTCATCATGGACGTGACCACATCCGAGCAGGCCCGCATCGCCGAAGCTGCCGGAGCCTGCGCCGTCATGGCCCTGGAGCGCATTCCCGCCGACATACGCGCCGCTGGCGGCGTCAGCCGCATGAGCGACCCCAGACTGATTCGCAGCATCCAGCAGGCCGTCAGCATACCGGTCATGGCCAAATGTCGCATCGGCCACATCGCCGAGGCCCAAATCCTGCAAGCCTTGGAGATTGACTACATCGATGAGAGCGAAGTGCTGTCGCCTGCCGACAACGTGCATCACATCGACAAAACTCAGTTCCTGGTGCCTTTCGTCTGTGGCGCACGCAACCTGGGCGAGGCCCTCAGACGCATTGCCGAGGGGGCTACGATGATTCGCACCAAGGGCGAGCCCGGCACGGGCGACGTGGTGCAGGCTGTCAGCCACATGCGCCTGATGCAGAGCGAGATACGCCGGCTGGTCAGTATGGCCGACGATGAGCTTTTTGAAGCGGCCAAACAATTGCAAGCTCCACTCGAACTGGTGCAGTATGTTCACCAAAACGGACGTCTGCCTGTAGTCAACTTCGCCGCCGGGGGCGTGGCTACGCCTGCCGATGCTGCGCTGATGATGATGCTGGGCGCCGAGGGGGTGTTTGTGGGCAGCGGCATCTTCAAGAGCGGCAATCCCGAACGACGTGCTGCCGCCATCGTGCAGGCTGTCACGAACTATCAGGACGCCCACATGCTGGCTGAACTCAGCACCGACCTGGGCGAGGCAATGGTGGGCATCAATGAACAGGAGATCACTCTCCTCATGGCAGAACGAGGCGTATGAGAATTGCAGTCATGGCCCTGCAAGGGGCTTTCATCGAACATGTGCAAAGGTTGAAGGAACTGGGAGCCGACACATGCGAAATCCGCCAGCTGGCCGACTGGAAACAGTTTCTGTCTGCGACCGACGGTGGTGGGCGAGGTGTGGTCTTGCCAGGCGGCGAAAGCACGGTGCAGGCGCTGCTGATGCAATCTCTCGGACTGTCAGTTCCGCTTCGTGAGGCCATCGTGGGCGGCATGCCCGTCTTCGCTACGTGTGCAGGCATGATTTTGCTGGCTGATACTCATCTTTCAACCATGCAGATACGGGTGCGACGCAATGCATTCGGCCGGCAGCTCGGCAGTTTCCGCACAACAGGCACGGTTGAAGGCATTGGCACCGACATCCCCATGACGTTTATTCGTGCGCCATATATTGAGGAGGTGAAGGACACCACAATGTGTCAGCCATTGGCACACATCGAAGGCCACATCGTGGCTGCACGACAGAAGTGGCAGTTGGCCACAGCTTTTCATCCCGAACTTGACGCCGACAAGCGCCTGCACAGCTATTATATGCGAATGGTAGACGAAGCTCATTACTGACAGGCTGCGAGCTTGAATCTTCTGCCAACACGCCCACACCGGCTGACAAGTTGTCAGACGTGTGCCAGCCCAAGCGGGTTGGCACACGTTTTGTAATATGTTTATCGACTCAACATGAGCCATAATAAATAATTGAATAATAACAAATAAAAAAGAATAAGAATTATGGGAAAGATTATTGGTATTGACTTAGGTACAACCAACTCGTGCGTAGCCGTTTTCGAAGGCAACGAACCGGTTGTGATTGCTAACAGCGAAGGCAAGCGTACGACGCCTTCAGTAGTGGGATTCGTCGATGGCGGCGAGCGAAAGGTGGGCGACCCCGCCAAGCGTCAGGCCATCACCAACCCGAAGAAGACCGTCTACTCCATCAAGCGCTTCATGGGCGAGACATGGCAGCAGACGGAGAAGGAAATCTCGCGCGTGCCGTTCACGGTCGTCAACGAGGGCGGCTATCCTCGCGTCGACATCGACGGCCGCAAGTACACGCCGCAGGAAATCTCGGCCATGGTGCTCCAGAAGATGAAGAAGACCGCCGAGGACTATCTCGGCCAGGAGGTGACGGATGCCGTCATCACCGTGCCAGCCTACTTCTCTGACTCACAGCGTCAGGCCACCAAGGAGGCCGGACAGATTGCTGGTCTGAACGTCCGCCGTATCGTCAACGAGCCTACGGCTGCCGCCCTGGCCTACGGTATTGACAAGACCAACAAGGACATGAAGATTGCCGTCTTCGACCTCGGTGGCGGTACGTTCGATATCTCGATTCTCGACTTCGGCGGCGGTGTCTTCGAGGTGCTCTCCACCAATGGTGATACCCACCTCGGCGGCGACGACTTCGACCAGGTCATCATCGACTGGCTCGTCCAGGAGTTCCGCAACGACGAGGGCGCTGACCTCACGCAGGATCCCATGGCCATGCAGCGTCTGAAGGAGGCTGCCGAGAAGGCTAAGATCGAGCTGTCGTCCTCGACGACCACGGAGATCAACCTGCCCTACATCATGCCCGTCGGCGGCGTGCCCAAGCACCTGGTGAAGACACTCACCCGCGCTAAGTTCGAGCAGCTGGCCCACAACCTGATCCAGGCTTGCCTCGTGCCCTGCCAGAACGCCGTCCGCGACGCCGGCATCTCAGTCAACGACATCAACGAGGTCATCCTCGTTGGCGGCTCGAGCCGTATCCCCGCCGTGCAGACCCTCGTGAAGAACTACTTCGGCAAGGAGCCTTCGAAGGGCGTCAACCCCGACGAGGTGGTGGCCGTAGGCGCAGCCATCCAGGGCGCCATTCTCAACCAGGAGACCGGCCAGGACATCGTGCTGCTCGACGTCACCCCGCTGACCCTCGGCATCGAGACCCTCGGCGGCGTCATGACCAAGCTGATCGATGCTAACACGACCATCCCCTGCAAGCAGAGCCAGGTGTTCTCAACGGCTGCCGACAACCAGACCGAGGTGACCATCCACGTGCTCCAGGGCGAGCGCCCCATGGCATCGCAGAACAAGAGCCTCGGACAGTTCAACCTCACTGGCATCGCCCCCGCACGCCGCGGCGTTCCTCAGATCGAGGTGACCTTCGACATCGACGCCAACGGCATCGTGAAGGTATCGGCTAAGGATAAGGCCACCGGCAAGGAGCAGGCCATCCGCATCGAGGCTTCGTCGGGCCTCTCGCAGGACGAGATCAACCGCATGAAGGCCGAGGCCGAGCAGTTTGCCGAGCAGGACAAGAAGGAGCGCGAGCGCATCGACAAGATGAACCAGGCCGACTCGATGATCTTCCAGACCGAGACCTTCCTCAACGAGAACGGCGACAAGCTCGGTGCCGACAAGGCCAACGTCGAGCAGGCCGTCCAGCAGCTAAAGGATGCCCACAAGTCTGGCGACATCGCTGCCATCGACTCCGCCATCAACAACCTCAACCAGGTGATGCAGGCCGCCTCAGCCAAGATGTACCAGCAGGCCGGTCCTCAGCCCGGTGCCGATCAGCAGGCTGGTGGCGCAGGCTTCCAGGGCGGTCAGCAGACCCAAGGCCACAACCCGCAGGACGACATCCAGGATGCCGACTTCGAGGAGGTCAAATGAGACGCATAAGCAAAGACATAACAAAACACTATCAAATAGCGTGTAGCTCAATGAGTTACACGCTATTTGCATTTTATAGGCTCATGTTTTCTATGTGCTTATTCCCCCTTTTTTTACGGCTTTTTTGTTACATGCTTGTAGCAAGACTTAATGGTAGATAAGGTTGGACATAAACATACTTAAACATACATATAGGACTTAGTAAAACTTAAAAGTAGAAAACATGGCAAATTTAGGAATTGAGATCAAGAGAAAGTGCCCGATTTGTGGCAAAGTCTTTATTATTAAGACGTTAGACAGTGTTTACTGCTCGCCGAAATGCAGCAAAGTAGCAAACAAGCGTAAGAAGGACAAAGAGAAGAAAGAAGCCTTATTTGTTACATATGCGCAGAATGTGCCTGACATTCGAGAGTACCTGACAGCTCGCCAAGTTGTTGCTATATACGGAGTTGAGCGTAGTACACTATACCGTCTGGCCAAGTTAGGTAAGATTCCATGTATTAATCTAGGCACAAGATTGATGCGTTTCAAGCGTTCAGAATTGGACTTGTTGTTTCATTACAGACGCGATTTGAAAGAGGCAAAAGAAGTGCCGCAAAAGAAGCTCTACAGTCTCGAACCCGAGGACTGCTATACCATCGGAGAAGTCTGTGAGAAGTATCACATCAACGACAGTTCCGTATGGGCTCACGTCAGGAAGTATTCCATTCCCTCTCGTCAGATTGGCAACTATGTGTATGTTCCAAAAGAAGAAATCGATAACTTATATAAATCAGAAGAATTATGAGAAAACCTTTATTACACACTAAAGTGACGGTCAAGCTCCGCAAGTCGGAGTACCGTGAAGAGTGGTACCTCTACACAGAGTCGTACCCAGTACGCAATCCAGGCAGCACTAAGCCTAAGAGAGTCATTGAGGCGGTCAACCGCACCATCACCACTCCAGTTTGGGACACAACTGCCATAACTGGCATTGATTTGGAAGGAAACTACAAGTACAAGCCGAAGCGGGATTCCAACGGCATCATCCAATGCGTCTCGCAGTTGGACAAGGAGGCATGTAGATATGCCGACAAGGTACGAGCCTTGCGTCAGCAGGAGTACGATACCGCCGTTGTGTATTCCGACAGAGAGCAGGAAATGATTGCTCAGAACGAACGCGGTGAACAGGATTTCATTGCATACTTCAACAGCATTATTTACAAGTGTCATCCTAACAGTTCTGACTCTATCATCGTCAACTGGACTCGTGTAGGAAAATTGCTGTCCATCTACTCTAAGGGCAAGCCTATCCCGTTCAAAACAATCTCTGCGAAGTTGCTTGAAGACATCAAATTGTTCATGCTCTCTGCCCCGCAAGGAGGAAACAAGGGTGGCACACTCTCTCAGAATTCTGCCGCCACTTATTTCGCAATCGTAAAGGCTGGTTTGCATCGTGCTTTCATTGACGAATACCTGACTGTTGATATTGCAGCCAAAGTAAAGGGCATCCCCGATGTAAAGGTTAAGCGAGAGACACTTACACTTGAGGAAGCAGAAATGCTGGCCAAGACTCCATGTGAGAACGAAGTATTGAAACGTGCATTCTTCTTTGCTGTGCTCACAGGTGTTCGTCTGTGTGACATTCAAGACCTCACATGGGGAGAAATAGCGCAGACAGGAAGTGGATGGCGAGTTGACTTTACCCAGCGCAAGACGCATGTGGTAGATTATCTCCCTATCAATGAACAAGCCTATTCGTTATGTGGAGAACGAGGTGAACAAAACCAACGTGTGTTTGAAGGGCTGACTGGCTCGTCTTGGATTTCTCGTCCATTGAAGAAATGGATTGAAGCATCGGGCATCAAGAAGCATATCACATTCCATTGCTCTCGCCATACCTTTGCCACCCTGCAGCTTGAACATGATACCGACATCTATACCATCAAAGGAATGCTTGGACATACCAACGTGAAAACAACTCAGATTTATGCTCACATTGTTGACAAAAGCAAGCGTAATGCTGCCGATGTTATTCACATCGATAATCTTGATGCTGTAGATGCGCCCAAAGAAAGCATAGCAGCCATTTAACCATCTCTATTTATCTTTATCAAGCCTCCGAGTCTTCGGGGGCTTTTTTTATGTCTTTTCCATCCCTTCCGTGTTGGTTTCTATGTTCTTTTGTTCTGTCGCCATAAATCATTGTATGTGAGTTTTATAGTATGATTTTTTCTGCAAAATCATACTCGAATCTTAAGCAATTATAATATCGGCCTGTTGAAGCTCGAATTTTATGGCTGTTCGTAAAATAGTGACTTACTTTGCATCGCCGAAACGCAAGAAAAGGCAGAATGAAATTTATCAAATTATATAATTACTATGGCTGAAATTTACGAAATCAAAACATTGGAAGAGATGCCCAAGGCATTGTCTTACCTCATCAACAAAGTAGAGACGTTACAACAGGACGTCAACAACCTGCGCAAGAAGGAGCGCGCCAGTGAATCACCTCGATGGATGAACATCGATGAGCTTTGTGCTTATCATCCCAGCCATCCCAAGAAGCAGACCGTCTATGAATGGGTGTCCAAGAAGACCATCCCCTATCATAAGATGACCAAGGGACTTATGTTCCTACAGTCTGAGATAGACGAGTGGTTGAAGCGTGGTGCCCAAAAGTCAGAAGAAGAGCTGCTGCAAGAAGCCAAGGCTTTTGTCTTGTCAAAGAAAGGGAAAGAAGTATGACGCAAGACTACACAACCAATTTCTGGTGCGGTATGGACGACCTGCATGGTTTCTCCTTTTACCGAAAACCCATTCAGAACATCGAGCCATGCCGTGCCATCACGGTAGTTGATGTCTATCGCTACCTTGTCGGTCACTATGCCAAGCCGCAGACCGACGCACTCCGTTCACTGACATCACCTTCGGAAGCCAAGAAGTATAAGGCGACTCACTTTGATTACTGTACGTTCTCGGGATTGTTTCGCAAGCGAAATGAGAAAGAGTTGATTCAGCACTCAGGTTTGTTGTGCCTCGATTTTGATCATGTCGGAAATCCCGACAGGTTCAAAGAGCGACTTCTGAAGCATGACTACTTCGATACGGAACTGATGTTCACAAGTCCATCAGGCGATGGCGTGAAGTGGATTATCCCCATCGACTTGAAAGGCTGGGAGCATTCCCGCTATTTCAAAGCTGTAGCCAACTGCATTGAGTCAACTGGATTACCTCCTGTGGATAAGTCAGGAAGCGACGTTGCACGTTCCTGCTTCCTCCCCTACGACCCACAGGCATACATTAACCCAAAATACTCGGAATATGTCGAAGAAAATATTTTCCGCCCAAGAATGGGAGAATGCCCCTTCTAAAAAGGACTCCCCTGACAAGTCGTCTCCTATTTCCAGTTACAGCTCTTCATCTGACGTACAGTCACGAGTAGAGGAAATAATCTCTGAGATAGAGTCTAGGGGACTTGACATCGCACCCAGTTACGACGAATGGGTAAAACTGGGATTTGCTCTAGCCTCAGAATTTAAAGAAATGGGAAGAGAGTACTTCCACAGGCTCAGCAGATTGCACCCTGACTATGAATTCAATACCACTGATAAGCAGTACAACAACTGCCTAAACAGTAAAGGAAGTGGAATAACTCTCTCTACTTTCTTTTACCTGGCATCTAAAGTCGGCATAGTACTTTTCAAGTATCAAAAATCCATTTTACCAAATATCCAAAATGGTAATTTGGAGAATTGGATAACAGATAGTGCTAATCTGCCAACCCTGCCAGAGTCGTTGTACACTTCTCTGCCCTCATTTTTCCAGGAGGTGGTGAACAGTTCTATATCCATTGAGGATCATGGAATTGTCCTACTTGGAACGATTGGATGCTTATCTGCCTGTTTCCCCAATGTATGTGGACTCTATGATGAACATGTCGTTTATCCTATCTTATACTTATTCCTTGTAGCAGATGCAGGAATGGGAAAAGGTTCACTGAATCTATGCAGGGAACTTATAACCCCCATTAACAACAGATTGCACGAGGAGAGCAGACAGTTGATGGTAGATTATAAGGCCAAGATGGCTGAATATCAACAGAACAAAAAGAAATGTCCGGATCTAACAGAGCCAGAGCAACCGCCTCAGAAAACTTTGATAATTCCTGCAAATAGCAGCGCCAGCTCATTTGTAAGTCTTTTGTCTGATAATGACGGAGTTGGGATTCTCTTTGAGACAGAAGGTGACACTTTAAGTCAAACTCTCAAATCCGAGCATGGCAACTATTCTGATATTCTGAGAAAAGGATTCCATCATGAGACAATCAGTATGAGTAGAAGAAAAGATAGAGAATTTATAGAATTGCCATTACCTCGCTTCGCCGTTGTCCTATCTGGAACACCAAAGCAGGTTCAGCGTTTGATCCCTGATGAAGAAGACGGTTTGCTCAGTCGATTCATCTATTACTTCATTCCCTTTCGTAGAGGAATACGTAATGTCTTTGCGACAGATTGTATCAGCAACTCCAAACATGTTGCATTCAAGCAGCTTGGGGAAAAATTTATGCTTATACACGATGAGTTTGCAAAACTTGGAGTTATAGAAATTGTCGTTCCTAAATACCTCGTTCTATTATTCCATACATGGCTTACACAGCTCAATGAAAAATGTTGCGATGAGATAGACAACGGAATGCAAGGTCTGGTTCGACGGTTGGGACTTATTGCCTTTCGCATGATGATGCTGTTTACCATTATACGCACTTTTGATAATGTTCCCCCAGAAACCAGATCACCGGATGGGCATCTGCTATTCGAGTGCTCAGAAACTGATTTCTTCTCTGCATTATGTATCAGCGAAACACTACTGTATCATTCCGCATACATATATGTGAAGTTATCTTCATCTGGAATAAAGAATTCCTTGAGAGTTCCTGAATCAGGTGTCAATGCCCGTCGCTATGCGTTGTATCACAAGCTCCCTGATGAATTCGACAAATCCGTTTACGACCGAATCGTTTCAGAAATGAACGAGAATGCCAGTACTGCTTACAAATGGATTGACAAGTTCATTCAAGACGGACGACTCAAGCGAACGTGCAAAGGCTACTATGTGAAAATTTAAACTATTACTAAACCGGGCGAAAACCCACAAAAAAGTATTCTATGAAAAATCTTAGTATTCCTATTGATCATCTTGTGATGTTGGCTGAACTTGATGATAAGGACGCGGGACTGATGGCAAAAGCCATTGCCCAGTATGCCAACAAGGGTATTGCTCCTTCGTTCAGCAATAGTGCACTCAAAGCAATCTTCACACTGTTTCGCTCCAACATTGAGGCGCAACGTGAATCTTCTGCAAAACGCAGCGAAATCAATACGACCAATGCCATGGGCAAGAAGTCGGCTGCAAAGAAGAAGGCTGCCAAGAAAGCAACTGCAACTGATAGCGAATCGCAGCAAATCGCAGACGATGCTACCGATGCGTCAGAAGCCGTTGAAGAATCGCTCCCTCTTGATGCAATCGAAGCGGTATATCCGAAACTCGGTACTTATCGCAACGAATCGCTCTCCATTTGGGAATCTTTCAACGAAGAGAAGAAACGTAAAGCCATCGGTTTCGTTCAAACCTACATCAGTCAAACGCCTAATGCCATTGACCAGATGTATCTGAACAGATACCTTGGGGCTGAACCTTGGGAGAAGTAAGCCGTAACGAGTCTGCTTGCAGACCTTATAACCCTTTGGTGTAGCCTAATACACCAAGCACACTTGGCTGTTAGGCTCTCCGAGGGGTTGGGGTCTGTCTAATGAAAGAGCAAGCTCTGGCAGAATAATCACTTTTATATTAAACCATTATACAGGATAACTATATGGGTAAAGGTAAAAAAGCTATGCTCGAAGTCAGCAAAATGAAGATGACTCCAGCACTCAGCGCAGAACATCAGCGCAAATGGGATGAGTCCCGATGGGAATGTAAACTTGATGACCCAGAACGTAATTATGACAAGAGTCGTGCGCACCTAAACTTTGAGGTACGCAAGGGTGGTGTCATTGCACCAGTAGATCAATCAGTCTGCATCAAGGAAAAAGTAGATGCACGTATCGCAGAATGGAAAGCCGAAAGGCTTGCTGCAACAGGCAAAGAGCCGATAGTAAGAAGCACTCAACATCTCTCTGTTTCTCTCGTTATTGGTGGTAACTGTGAACGCATGAATGAACTTGCATTCGGAAATCAGGTGCTTCTAGAGCGAGGAAACAATGCTCACATCAAACGGATGCCTGAGATAGAGCAGTTCGCTCTCGACAATTACAAAGCTCTCGCAGAACGCATTGGTGAGAAGAACATCATCTCCTTTATCACACATTGTGATGAGAAGAACTGTCACATTCATGCAACCATCACTCCCATCTTAGAGGACGGTCGTTTATCTGCAAAGGATATGTTCGGAGGCGGTTCTCTTGTTGCTGCTCGCGACAAAATGCGTAAATGGCACGATTGGTATGCTGCCGTCAATGAGAAGTGGGGATTGGAACGTGGCGATGACATCCATGAGACAGGCGCACGTCACAAATCACTCGAAGAGCACAACCGTGAGCTGCATCGCGAGAACAAATCTCTTGAAGAGGAACTTGAAACTAAGCGTCGAGCCGTGAAAGGACTCACCACCATGATTGAGAATCTTACTCGTCGGCAAGAGGAAATCCAATCACAGATAGCAGAACTTGAAGCGCAACAACAGGAATCCGACTCCAACAAGGAGGATATTCTGCGCCAGATAAAGTTTCTCAATCAAACGCTGACTGAAATCAGAATCAATTTGAGAGAAAAGCGAGGAAAACTTGACCAAGTTAATCAAGAATTGGATAGTCTCAAATCTACCTACAATTCCAAATTGAAAGGGCTAGACGCAATCATGAAGAAGGACAATGTCATGATAAACTATATCAACAGAGATGCCGAGATTATTCTCAAAGCTTCCATTTTTGATCAAGTGCTATATGAAGCAGTCAAAATATGCCGAGAAATCCCCGAAGCAGATGCGATGGCAGAGGACACATTCATTGATGACCGTAACAATTTCCGTTGGAAGGATGTGCTAAGCACTGGTCTGAGAGTATTCATTGCTGGAATAGATGGTGCGACTGGCGTAGCCCAGGTGTCAGGCGGTGGCGGCACGTCAAACGATATGCCGTGGCGAGATAAGGATGAAGACTTTCTTGATTGGGCCCGCCGTGCTATGCGATATGCCCATGCCAAACATTATCCAGGCAATAGGCTCAAACACTCGCTGAGCAAATAGCCCTCGCGCGTTATATATAATAATGAGTGGCTTCCGCTATATTGGGAAAGTTACTCATTTATTTTACCGATCAATCATCTTCAGGGAAATACTCATAATAAATATCACCTATGGTATCAGCAAATCCCCATCCGCATGGCGAGGCCCACTCCATACACTGCCTCAAACGAGGCTTGAAGTGCTCCAACATATTATTCTTGGCAATGAATGCCATAGTCTTTTCGAAATTATTCTCTACAGATGTATAATACTGCTCCCACATGTCACCATAGTCGTATGTAAACTGACAAGCGTTCTCGACATAGCAAAGCATCAAGTCTGCCAACTTGTCCTGAGAAGGTTTCAGTTTCCTATAATCAGAAACAGCTTTCCGACAAATCGAGAATCTGGTCTTTGGTTCCTGTCTTCCCCTCGATGGATAGAACTCTTCTGTAATAATCTTCTTATACTCTTCCAGCTTACCATCCTCGTCAGGATTTGCATAGAACTCCAGATACTCCTTTGCTTCTTTGCGAGCATCATACATCTCCAGAACCATGCCAATAATCTCTTCCTTGGGCATGGACACGAGTAATTTTTTAACTGTTGCTTTTGACATGTTATTTCATGATCAAATATTTATGTATCCTTCCTGATCATAACATCTATGATAATTGTTTATTGTATCAATAAGATGTTGAAGATAGGGAATGTTTGTTCTTATGTTCTTGAACTTTGGATATTGTGCATTGTACCTTTCTAAGGAGCCATTTGGTAATCTCTGTTCGATATCTGATGGAATAAAGAATGAGCTACGCTCTCCTAAATAGGCATGAAATTCCGTAAGAAAAATGCTTATACCAGCAAGGTCGAAATCACCGAAATGTACATATCGGTTGGGAATGGTCTGCAACCAAGAACGAAGGTCAGAGGATTGTGGATAACGGGAAACAAACAACAAACGGGCAGGGCCTATCGTTCGCTCAAACAACGTTTGCTGTTGGCGAATCAAACGAAAATTCTCCATATTCTCTATTCCAACGACTACGACATCTTGGGAAATAGAGAACGACTGCCAATCAGAAATAAACATGAAACTTCCTTCCTGAGGATTTACTATCATTTCACGGCCATTCAATAAACATACAATGGGTTCGTATGTGTTTATGGGAAACCCTGGACATGAACGAACTGCTATGAGCTTTGAATTGCCTGTGGCTGATGCTTGCACAGAACGGGATGTCTCACCAGTTTGCAATGTGTCTCGCATCAAATCCAAATCAGATAATCTTTCGTCAAAGGCAGACAAAGCTTGTAGAAATGCTTCTGGCTGAGGGGCAAAGAGGACGCGACGGCTACCATGAGAGGTGCTGACTATCACGCCATCACGCTCCAGTTCACTAACCCACTCACCGCGAAGCTGGCTGGCAGGTATGCTTTCTCCATTTCGAAGACGGATGAGTTTGTCGATGAGAGATGCTGTTATCTTCATTTCTGCGAGATTAACGGGTGAACGATAGTCTTTGACTTGCCATCCTTCTGCAAGAGATAGGTGTAACGATAGTCAGAGACGTTATAGGTCGTGGGAGATGAATTAATGAGCAGGATGTTGCGAGCGTTGGCAAAGTCAAGTATTCCCTTGACATTCTGAGGATGCAGTTTGCCTATCTCATCCATCATGCAATGGATATAAAAGTCACCAAACTTCCGGCTCACTTTCTCCTTGAACACATTGATGAGCATAATGTTGATCATCGCTTTGACCAGTGTGTCGGTACCTTCACTGCCCACATGTGATAGTTTGTCAGCCCACCCTGTATCGTTGTCGTTTTCGATGATGCGGAACTGTAACTGAAACAGGTCGGAGAGAGACAGATACTGTCGTGATGGGTTATCTGTCAGCGACTTCATGAAGTCGAGCAAATGACTGACTGCCTTCTGGTTTAACTCATCCCGGTTGATGGTCGAAAACAAGTTCATCTCACCCATGACAAACTGGTTCTCGTCGTTGAACTCCTTGATGCGTTTCATCAGCTGCACCATCTTATCAATCGAGGGAACCGACTGCAGAGCGATGAGCTTGATAACGCCAACGAAGTTACGCTCTTTGAAGTCTCTATTGATATCATGGATGATTTTGTCAACGTCAGATTCATGGCGAGTCAGTTCACCCATCTCTTTTGACACACGTGCCAGGATGTCCACATAACGCTCACTGGTACGACGGCGATACTCTTCCAGTTTGTTGTTGATGAGGAAGTCGTCGAGATTGTTGGCGAAATCGAGGTAGTCCTCGTCTATTGTCAGTTCTGTCCTGAAACTGAATGTATTCTTCCCAGAGAAATTGCCCTTGAAGACATTGACACTCTGCTTGAACTGATAATGACGCGTCTGACGCTGCACAATGGCCCCAGTCAGATCGTCAACAGCCTGTCCCGGAGTACGCAATGTCTGTTTCTCTTTTGCCTCGGCAAACATGGGTGGACACAGGTTTTCATCATGTGCAAAACGGTCAGCCTTTTGCAGTTCTTCATCCAGATGCTTTCGCTCGTCACCGCGCTCTATCAGTTCCTTACTTACGATAGTGAACTGCTGGTCGTACTTCTGTTTTCGCTGCTGATACTTCTCATTCAGTTGCAACAGCTTTTCTGAGAGCGTTTTCTTCTGATTCTTCAGGTTGTCCTCCTGGTCAAAGAGTTCTTCTTTGTCTCGCAGATAGTCGTACACCTGTTTGCGATGCTCGTCAATAAAGCGAAGTTCATCTTCTGCAGCTTTTATCTTCGCCTTGCAATCCTCCACAAGCATTGTATCCGCACCACGGCCTTTCAGCTCATCCATCTCTTGTTGCTTCAGCTTTAGCAGTTCAGTATCGGCATTCTTCTCGCCAACCTTGGTCTCGACATTGATAGCGGCTACGCGCTCAGCATGCATCTTCACATTCTCAGCCTTTGCATCATTATATTTCTTCTCAGCACCATTCAACTGCTTTCGCTTATCGGCATTCACCTTCTCAAGAGCAGATTGTGCGGATGATAATCTGTGGGCCAGCTCCTGCTGACGAATAGTAAACTCTTGCTGCCGTTGCTCGATAATTTGCTTGGCTTTAGCCTCATAGTCTTCAATTCTCACAGCAATAGCTTTGCGCCGTTGAGGAATCATACGGAACTCCGTTTCTGCCAGCGACTTCTGCTGGCGAAGCTCCTTAATCTGAGGAGTGAACTGGCGCTTCAACTCTTCGATAGCCTTTTCTTGCTGTTGCTGAATCAGTTGCCATTTGTCCTTAGCCTGCTTCTGCACCTTCTCCAGTTCGGTCTTCTCTTTCTCGAGTTCTTTGGGTTTCCTGATATGAAGTGGCAGGTCGGTCAAGTCAAGTTTCACACCATACAAGGAAGCACCTTCAGTCTTCTGTGGATGTAGGCCTGTCTGATAAAGTACTTTCTCTTCGTTGATGACCTTTCCGATATTCTGTTCCCAGTCGGCCTTGTTCTCTTCAAGCCATTCATAAAGCGACCCTTTTGTGCGTTCAAGCAATTTGGCAATAGAAGCAATCTGTTCTGAATACTTCTCAATCTCTGCTTGTTTTTCTTCTGACTTTCGCTGGTAGTCAGCAGTTGTTTCAGTCTCTTTTTTGTCATATTCTGCCTGAACGCGATTGATGTCAGAAGCCAGTGAGCTAATCTTGCCTGTCAGTTCTTTCTCCTTGAGTTGCAGTTCATTCAGTTGTTGATTCAGCGACTCCTTTTCTTCTTTGAACGGTACGAGATACTTTAATTTCAGAAGTTCCTTTTCGCAATCGTTCTGCTCAGACTTAACAGAATCTATCACATTCGAAGCCTCAGCAATTTTCTCAGCAAAAGACTGTTCAATCTCTGTCCTCGCTTCATTATATGCTTTCAGCAATCGCTCGTCTGTCTTTTGCCTTTCCTGCTCTTCTAAGAGGATGCGCTGCTGCTGAGTCTGTCGGAATGATTCCAATCGATGGGTGATGTTCTGGCGTAACGCCTTGTATTTCGTGGTGATGTCGTTGAAGCGTGCTGTCAGGTCGGCCAGCTTGTCTTTAAGACTATCAAGTCCAGCCTTCACTCCCTGCTCCTTCGCACAACGGCTCATCACACTTTCTATCTGCTGCGCGGAATAGTATTCCTTCCGTTCCTTCAGACGCTTCAGCTTGTCATTCAAGACACCCTGCTCTTGGTTCAACACCGATTTCTCTGCGTCATGCTTTTGCTGGATTTCCGAGACAAGACGCTTCAGCCGGTCTTGCTCCTGCATCATCTCCGCAATCCTGGCGTCAACCAGAGGGAGTCTTTCTCGCGCAACACGTGAGGCGTATTTCAGTTCGCAGCACAGATCTTCAATCTGCTGCTTCATATAAAGCAGTTCGTGGTAGGACTTCACCACAGTGTCGGCCTGCATTCTTACTAATGATTCACCCTTTTGGTTCAACTTATACCAACAGGAAATATCCTTGTACTCCTGTTCAAAGTCTGCCACCTGCCTGCGGAAATAGCCCAGGTCGATATTCGCCTCATCGTCACTCATCGAACGGATTATGATATCCTTGATGAAATTGGCATCTAGGCGCGAGTTGAGAAAGACGTTCTGTATGCTTCGGGGGATATTCTGGTAACTGCTGGTTTCCAAAAGCCGGAAGCGGGCAAACTCCCTCCCCACAGTCTGCTTGTTGCCATAGAGAATGTCGCGGTACTGCTCATAGCGGTCAATAATCTTACTCATATAGGCACCACCAAGTCGATCTCGTATCACCTTCCATTCTGCCGTCACCTCCCCATGCTCATCTATAAGCCATTCTTTCCTATAGGCGGCATCTACAAACCTGTAACACGCCCTGCCCGACGAACGGAGCACAAGGATGCAGAACGGCCCGTGCTCGTGCTCAACCTCATACACCATATATGAATTGGCATGAGGCAAATAGAACTCGTCGAACGACTTCATCTCCTTAGGTATGCCCAGATGCAGCTTGTCGGCATTATAGAAAAACAGAATGGCTCTGAGCAAAGTACTCTTACCTACGCCTTGCGTGCCGATGAAATGAACATTGCCATCCAACTTCACTTCTGCATAGCGGATGTTGGCACTGTTGATAAAAACTATTTTACGTAATGCTCTCATGACTCTTCTGTTTCAATGATCGTGAGACAATCTATCAGTTCTTCGATGTAATGGAAAGCGGCGGTCACCTTGTAGGTGCCGTCCAACTCATTCTCCAGTTCCACGAATCCCATTCGCTCTAAGTCGCCTACCAGCTTCTCTATTTTCTCTTCGTTGGTCTTGACATCCGTATAGAGGTTGCGTGCCTTTTCCTTGAGTTCGATGTCGCTGGAGAACTTTTCGACGATGTTTGATTTACGGAAGGTAAAACCCGGCGCAAAGGTGTTGTTGAAGGTCTTGAGAAAATCCACACGGTCAATCCACAATGCCAGGCGTTGCACCTTATCTGTTAGTTCCATCCTGTTCTCGGTTCTTGAGAAATAGTAGTATCCATTGCCGCCCTCCAACAGGAAGCCTATGCCGCTGAAGTACTCCTGATAGTCATTGAAGTCATCCTCAATGGCATCGTACAAGTGGGAACGCTGCTGCGAGATAGAGTTCTGGGAGATAAAACCGCCCTTGCTCAGTATGTCGAATATTTCTTTTGTATAACGCATCATAATTGTTTACATCATCTTTGTTTGTGGATAGATAACAGGATATTCGATGGCTCCATACTGCTTGTATTCATCATCGATATGCAGTTCGTCTAGATATTGTGAGGCTATCTGGCAGAAGAGAACAAGTTTTGCTTCATCATCCATCTTGATTCTGTAGCCGGAATAGTTCATGACGAAGTGAAACAGATGGTCACCTGATGCCATGAAAGCATTCTTCACCTCGTTCACATCAACCATCTGCAGCACCTCCTGCTGTTCTGCCAATTCGCTCTCCGTCAGAGGGTCTGCCAGATTGCCTTTCCGCAGCCGACTATTGCCCTTCCCTTTGGCGACATCCTGCAGCGCCCGGAGGCCCTCTTCCGAGTTTCGAAGCATGGAGAGCGATACTTTCAGCGCGTATCTCGGACGGGGTTCCATCCATACGGGATTCCTCTTCTGCAGCTTTGCCTGTATGTCAGTATTTGTGTCGAGCAACATCTGGTCGCGCAGATACTTCAACTTCTGTACCTTCTGAAACAGACGGCTTTGGTATTCTATGAGGTTCAGGTAATTGATAATCTGGCGGTCCAACTCCAATAGGTTATGATATACCTCACGCAGTTGCAATTTCACATCCGTCACGATGTCTTTTAACTGTACGTCCATCGCCACCATGAAGAAAGTGGTCTGTTTCTCGTCTATCACCCTTTCGCATTCGTTGATCAGGGCTGCAATGTCCTGACGTTTCTCATCCAGATGCACCAGTTTCTTTTTCTTGATGGCGAAGGTTGGTTCATTCTTGTAAGTGTTGTCAATGTTGCGCTTCAGGTCGATGACATTCCGCAACGTGGTGAGCGCAATGTTACGCAGTATCCGTTTCACGTCGCGCAGATAGCCGTACTTACGGCTGGGATTATTCTCGCTGAGATAGTAGTCGATGGCATTATTCAGGCTGCCGATGCTCTCCTTGACGCTAGCCACATTGATTTCCTCGTTCACCTCCAGCACATCCTCGAAGAATTTCAGATATACATCCTCCAGTTCCACAAAGTCGGCATTTTCGCGGATGATACCATATCGCTTCAAGAAATCAATGCTTTCATCTCTCTTACTTGCCAGTTCACGTGCCAGGTCATACCTAAACGACAGTTTCTTCCTGTCTTGGAATAGCGCATGAAGCAACCTGCGCTCCCTGTCCAAGGCACGTATCAATTCGTCTAACGAGCGGAAATGTGAAAGGTTGTCCATATCTTCAGTCTCCTTTATCTCCAAACAGTAGTTTCAACTGCCTGTCAAAGTCACTCATAATCTCACGGTCTTGAATGACACGGAACTTGTCATATTCTGTGAGTGCCTTTTCTACCGCTTGTTCGTGAGTCACACGCCCTGCATCTGGAAGTAACGGACGGTTGTTCAAATCCATATAGCGCTGTAGTAGAGCAGACCAGTCTGCCATCGTCATCAGAATATGATCTTCTGCGCGTTGCTCAGCAATGTCGATGAAAGCATTGCTCAACCTGTTCAACGAATCAACCTCTTTTTCGCTAAGATAGTTCTTGGCTACTGTAACATCCGATTTCACAACTCTTCCGTTTGGCGCATTCTTCCAGCTGGTCAATCCCATGTGAGGGCGTTCAGCATCCGCACGGTCATAGATAATCTCGGCAGCAGTCTGTTTTGTTACCGCATAATGCATCATATTCTGTATAGTCTTGAAGAACAACTGCGTTTCTTCGGAATCCTTATCATAGTCAGAACTACACTCGCTATATATATCCGTAATCTTCTGATAATAACGTCGCTCGCTGATACGTATCTCACGGATGCGGTCAAGCAAATCATCGAAGTAGTCTGCCCCGAATACGTTCTTTCCCTTCAGGCGCTCATCATCCAGCACAAAGCCTTTGGTAAGATATTCTTTCAGAACTTGTGTTGCCCATATACGGAACTGAGTAGCCTCATAGCTATTCACACGATAACCCACGGCAATGACCACATCAAGGTTATACATCATTACCTCACCAGACCATTTGTCCGAAGGTATTCGAATTTTTCTAATAGTATCGGACAAATGTATTTCGCCACTTTGTTCTATTTGGTCGAGGTGGTAGTTTATTGTGGGTACTGTCACTCCAAACAACTCAGCCATTCTCTGCTGAGAAAGCCAGAAAGTATTGGTGTCGAAGATAACTTGAACCTGTACTTTTCCATGTCCACTTCTATACATGAGTACTGAAGACTCCATGCTTCTCACAGCAACATCTGGAGTCATGGTCGCACTGAAGTACTGTTGTGCAGCCTTCACCATCTCTTTCTTTTGGTCGGCATTCATAGCCACAGCCATACAGGCCGCACGTGAAAGGCGAATGCTCGTTACCTCTCTGACTGCTCCACTACCCAGTTCCGCAATCTCTGTTATCTCCACAAAATGCTCACCAAGATGATAACCCTTCTGCGAAGTCCATGCCTGCGCCTTGGCTATGACACGTTCAAAGTTCCAGTACTTGCCATAGCCCATCACTCGCGCCAGCCTACGTGAGTTCCACCATTCCTTTCCACCAGCATCAACCTCTCGCAATTGCTCAAAAGGAGATTGAAGCTCTGGGATATTGTTTGTATCTTGCTCCATATATACTTATAACGTTTTCGATTCCTGTTCTATTACTTTATCCGTGAACCACGATTCTTGAACAACCCACTTGTTATTGTTGTTTTTTATTCATAATCGTAAAACCTTAAATCATATCGTCTCTATCATTAAGCTTTATATCATGGTTTTAAGATATAAAAACTCCGGGACTCTGTTAAGTGGCTCTTGAATAGTTTTACTAGAATACATAACATAAAGATATCTATATGTTCTGGTCATTGCAACATAAAGTGCCTTTCTTGCTTCTTTATCTGTAGCACCTTCATAGAATGGAAGAAATACCGTTTCGAATTGAAGACCTTTAGCACTATGATATGTCATTAATTTGGGAATATTTGTCGTAAAATCCAGTGTAACCCTGTTTCGTTTATCATTATAGCCTGCATTATACTTAAACTCACAAGGAAATTGCAATTCATTAAAAGATTTCATCGTTGATAGCACCAAATCATTATTTGGCACCAGTATACCGACATTCTTCATATTTTTCTTCGAGACAATGTCAATTATTGCCTCAATTTGCGATTGTTCATCTTCAAACCTAATGATTCTTGGAAGTTCCGTCTCTTTACTCTGATATATGGCTTCGGCATATGGGTTAGCATCAATTGCCACAAACTCTTGTGTTATTTTTGCCACCGGTTTGGGTAATCTATAATTACTATTAAGATATGATATAGAAATACCTGTCATTTCTGACAATTCCTTTATTGAGAGAGGATGTTTAATACCCTCATATATTGACTGTGCAGTATCACCAAAGAAGAAAAAGCACTTCTTTGTTGCTTTAATAAACTCATTGACTTCCTCACGTGAAAAATCTTGAATCTCATCCACTATAATATAGTCAGCAGACGGTCTTCCGGCATCGACCCACTGCCAATGATAGTAAAAATGCCTTTCTGTTTGGGGAATCAGTCTGCCTTGTTGCATATAGCGATTGAGAGATTTCGTATATGCGATCATGATAACATCGCCTCCTTCTTCTATAATCTGTTTTGCTTTGTACATAGCGATAACAGACTTTCCGCTACCAGCACATCCAGATACTATCATAGATTTACTAAGTTCACGTTCAATAAGTCCAATCTGCTCGGCATCAAGAGAATCTTCTCCAACATTAAACTCTTTAAGAACCCTTTCTTTCATGCCGAATCTTTTTTTCTTCGGCTTTTCTGTTTCTGGAGCGACACTACTATTCTGCTCTTCTGTTTTAGGTGTTTGAACAATATCGTTTTGAATCGTTTGAGATATTTCTGCAATTTGTTCAACTATAGCATGTTCCTCTTCCTGTATTTGTTCAGGAGAGACTTTCTTCATATCTTCTAATTGTTCTGTCAGTTGCTCAACTTTTGATTGTGTTGCCAGTATAGCTTTATCTGCCTCCAACTTATCTGCCATCGCTTGCAGAATTTCTGCCTTTTGTTGATTGATCAGCAGTTCCTTCTCATTTACAATCTTTTGATGTTCTACTTTGATGGTATTAATTTGTGATAGCAAATTATCTATTTTTTCTCTTAAGCTTTCTACTTCTGCTGTTTTATTAGCTAATAACGTTGCTGTAGAATAGTGTTTGCCATTATGCGCATGAGACTTATCATATAAATCAGAAGGCATCATTGTGGTGTCTGTGAAATCTGTTACCATAGAAGACTCATCAATTCTCATTTTACGGAGAAAGTTGAAAATATCTTCATCAGTTATATCTACTTCTGTGACACGGCCAGTTCGTGCGTCTCTAAAATCAGCAGACACAATATCATGCATTTTATTTCCAATATTATCTATGTCGGACACAAAAATCCAAGCCTTGTTAGAGCGGTCAAAATCATCGGAATAGCTCTTTAGCTTCGTAAGAACAACAAGTCCTTTTATATCGCTACGCTGAGCTTCTGTAAAGTATCCGTTTTCAGCTATAACTTTTCTTAGGATTCTTTGATTCTTACGCAACTGTTCGAAAACAGATTTTCCCCCGTTTCCGCCTTTTATGGCCTTACCATCACAAGTCCAGTCGCCATTCTGTCTTGCTACTAAGCTACCTTCATAGTCTTTAAATTCAACAATTATGATAGCATCATTTTTTATAATAAGTCCGTCAAGATTTGCTTCTCCAACGTTTACATTACCTATGAATAGCGCAGTTTCATCACGACCATCAAAATAGTCGTAAAGAGATTGAGCTGCCGCGCTAAATTGGCGAATTTCGTGACCATGACCGGCTCGTTGACATTCATATACAATTAAACTCATAATATTCTTTATTTAGTTACCATATCCAGAAATACTCACAATGAAAATAAAGCCTTGACGCTTGGCTTCATCACACCACCTCGATGCATAGTCCGTGGAATATCCATTTACACGCAGATTTCTCTGGTCTGTTGTCAGGGAATCTTGATAAGTCCAATAGAAAACATCACTCACGAAGAAGCCTTTTAGTGTTCTTATTTCCTCATCATCCATACTTTGAGCAATAGAACTCGACCTAGACAACTGCCCCACAACCTGACCGTTACAGATAACGTTGTAAACATGGAAACTCCGTCCATTCCTATCTGTATTATCAAATCGTTGAATTGTTACGGGAGCATTCTTTTCTACACTATTTACAATTGTCTTATTATTTCTGAAATTGTAGCCTGCGTTATACCCAATGTTGTAATTATCAAGGCCAGGATGCCGCTCTCTAATTCCAAGAGAAGTGTCATCACCTTCATACTTACTCATAACTTTTACCGCATTCTCACGTGGGCCAAGGTATGCCATAAGAAATTTCCTAGCACGGGTAAATGCAACATATAGAAGACGACGTTCTTCTTCAATACACTCTTTGTCATGGTCACTCAGTGGCATGTCCATGTCAACCTCTTCTCGTGGATCGAATGGAAGAGAGGCTACAGACGGGGTTACAATCACAGCATCAAACTCCAGTCCTTTCACTTTATGCATTGTTGTCAGAACGACATTCATCTGTTTATCCTGCAATATACGTTGATTCTGATATTTATCGTATATTTTATACAACTGAGGGTTATCTTCTGCCAAAGACTGTTTTATGACCTCCGACATTTCAATATAGGTATGTCTTTCCTCATCACCTGCTGCGAAGTCCAGATAATCGAGGACAAGGGTATAAGCAAAATCCAAATAAAAGCTATCCCAGTTTTTAAGCTTCGCAATCCACCCTGAAACTCTGTTCTTTACCCAATTCTTTGTCTGATCATTTTCTAAAACCAAAGGTTTGTCACCTTCTTTCTCAATCATGTGGATTACAGCATAGATTTCTCTCTTTCTAAAGAGTTCACATTCAGAAGCACCTTGGATGCGTATTCTCACGTCTGGAATATTTAATGCCCTTATCAACGAGTATCCATGATATACCTCATTGTTAGTACGGAAGAACACGGCAACATCTCCCATGTGACGTTGTTTAAGATACTGTATCGAATTTTGAAAATCATCTGACCATCTACGTTCATTGTTGAAAATGAATGTATAAGCCTCTTTGGGCTCCTCGTCAATGTTCTTTTTACAGGGAACGGGAATGGATGAGTTGTCTGGCAGGAAAGCAGATGCTTCCTTCAAAATCTTCGGAAATGACCGATAATTTGTTGACATACTCATTCTCTTAGGCTTCAGCTTTTTATACAACTGACTGTAATAATACTCAGGATCCATAGATTCTTCTTTCTCGAATCCATAAATACTCTGGTCTCGGTCGCCAATAGTAAAGAATGCTGGATGGTTATATATTTTATCTAACTCAAACATTGCATTCAGGCGTGTCTGGGTAATATCCTGGAACTCATCAATCAGAACATACTGTATGTCGCCTAACACCTTTGTAACGTCAATAGGGTTATTTTTCATTAATGACAATAGTTTTACTTCCCATTCACTCATTTCAAGTCCATCCAACGCTGCATCACCACATACTTTTTTGGCAAGTCCGTGAAATGTGTATACGTGAAGTTGACTGGCAGAGCGACTAAGACCTAAAGACGTAAACAGTTTATTTAGGCGTGCTTTCAGTTCTACTACGACAGCACGATTATATGCTAACACGAGAATCTGTTCTGGTCTTACATGTTGGCGATAGATTAGCTTGGCACATCTCATAGTCAGGACATGAGTCTTTCCTGATCCAGGGCCAGCTTCAACATTTACATTGACATTGGAGTTTTCATTGTAGATAGCCCACTGTTCAGGGTTATCTTTCATTTTCTCCTCCGCATTCTTAATAGCAGTCTCTCGAATAGCCTCCCAAATTTGATCACTATCATCATAATACTTGCTTAGTAATTCTGTAAAGCCATTAGCATCTGTCTTGCTAAAGTATGCGCTTATCAACTCCTGAAAGTCTTCACTCGTCTTCACCTTTGTAGTGAGAGCATCCATCACGCATAATCTTAAGCTTCGTATCTGCATCGCTTCTTCAAAAGCAAGCTTATCATCACAATCTCTGCTGTCCGATTTTGTGTCTTCAAGAATAGGTTGCTCTGATATGTCTGTCGTGTAAACCTCAACACCTGTCGGCAAAAGGTTGTCGGAGGTGATATAAGCCATTCCAGATAAGTATCGTAATACGTTTTCAAAATAGGCAAATCCTTTCTTTTCCATTTTTAAATGGTTTATAGTATCTACCCAGTTAATAGTCTGATTATTCGAGTTTTGTAAATCATAGATATATTCGAGAGTATTCAAGCAATCCTGCTCGAATTCTGGCAAGAATTGCTTCCAAGTGTCCTTCTCGACGATGACAGATTACTTGACACACTTTGCTTCTCTGTCTATGTATGACTTACATTGGACATCAGGTATTATATCAAACAAAGTTGCGAAAATCTGCCTGAAACGTTTTCCCATAAGATCTCTCTTATAGTTCTTGGCAACAGACAGACCCTTATTCCTATTCTTATCTTCTTCATTGTACCATGGCATGTAATACCTAGTCTCTGAGGTACCATCTCCAGATGTCCGCACCACCTTCTTAAGCAGATGGTCTAATGAAGACATGTCCAGGAATTGTCGCACTTCTTTATCAAAATATGTTTTCTCCTTGTTAAGCGTGTTGTCTTCAAGAATTTGTTTTGCAGCATTGATAATCACATGGAAGGCTAAATCAACATGACGATGGTTCAACAAATAAGGAACCTCATCGCGCCTTGTATTAGCTATCCGACATCTAACTTCTTGATTTATCTCTAACAACTTGAATTTAGCACATGTAATAAGCTCATTCAAAACCTTTGTTGGATGGATGGATAAGTCCCCAGCCAGTTTCTGTAATGACACTTGTATCGTATCACTACCTTTATCTTTGGAAATGCCCAACAGGTGTTCAAATACTCTTTTGGTAACTGTTCCATCTTTTGATGAAAGAAGAGGAGAATTTGAAACTTCTTTTTCTTTAATTGTAACAGTAATATGTGCAGGGCTGAGATATCCCATTTTTATCCTCTCCATTCGTTCAAGCCAGTATTCCCCTAGCTTAAAGTCTGTATGCTCGAAATCAAATGGTGAGCTTGACCACAAGGTGTTTGGAACTACGACAGGTATTTCCTTTGTAGTTTCAAAAGTCTGTATATTTGAGATATATTTTAGGATTTCTTCTCTAATTTCTTCAAGGTTCTTCCAGCTCAACATACTCTGTAACAACTGTTCTCTGGATCTTCTGATATCTTCAGGAGAATACAGACAAACAGTTGGAATCGGATTGTTTTCACTGAATCCAGCCATTTGATACATTTCCTTCTTTCGGCCTGCTCGTCCGACTTCCTGCAGATAGTCCTCTAAAACGTTTGGAGGTGAAAGGTGAACAATATAATGGATATTAGGTATATCCATACCCATTCCAAATGCCTTTGTAGCACACAGAATATAGATAGGGTCTTCATCTGCCTTGAAACGCTGATATGCATCGTCCCTATCATCTGCATCTAATCCCGCATGGAAATATCCCACACGGTCAGAAGCATCTCTTTCTTGTAACACACCTTCTTTTACTAATAATGAAGGTAACGTAGCTGCAAGTTCTTCACACTGATTGCGTGTCTTGCAGAATACAAGCATTCTGCTATACTCGAATCTGATATTTTTTTCTTTGATGTATTCGACAATAGCCTTTATTCTTGACTCCATATCGTGTGCTACCGGCTGGAAAGACATACCGATATGACTACGAACAGGATTATAAATTTTCTTGTCGTTGTCTTGACCAAGGCGTTTGACTGGTACTGATTCGTTTATCTGATTATAAATCATGTCAGTCACCGTTGCCGAGAACATTGCAATACACATACCTTCAGGGAAGGTTTGAGAGAACTCTTTGCATTTCGATATTACATTGAGATACTCTGGCCTAAATTCCATTCCCCATTGGGAAATACAGTGAGCTTCGTCAAAAATCATATATTCAAGACCTTTGTCATGCATCATTCTTGTTGAAAGTGCATTAAGGAATGCCCTTGACCGGAATCTCTCTGGAGTTATATATAGTAATGCAAGCTCACCACTATTTATCTTTCTATAAATGCTTCGTGTTTCCTGATATGTTCTATCACCATTTAGATAATCTACATTAGTGTAGAATCCTTTCTCGGCGAGTTCGCGTACCTGATCCTGCATGAGGGCTTTAAGAGGTGTAATAACCAACGAAAGATGATTCGTATATGAAGCGTTATACAATGCTGGGCCTTGGAAGAGAACGGATTTACCACCTCCTGTTGGAATAGAAATAAGATAATTCTCCTTTTTACTGAGAATTTGCGGTAAAACTTCTGCTTGTATGTCAGACCATTTACGTTCTCCGTCTCTTTCTGGCACCATCGTTGCCAATATCACATCCATAGCTGTCTTAATAGCATCACTATCTTGAGGCGAGTCATTTATCGAATACTCTCCAAAATAGTTTTGTGCAATTGAAAGACTTTCGTTGAATTCATCTTCCGAATTCCAAAGTTGAAGAGAAGTAAAGTTGCCTGTATTCCAAACACTGCTTAAAGTATGATATTCCTCCAGGAAACCATCTAAGATGTAAATTTTTGATTCACTATTGTTTGCCAGGACAAAACGGCTATAATATTGATAAACTGGCCACAAAGAAAGCAGTGCTGCCTGATAAGTATCTTTGCTGGAACCTTTTTTAAGTTCAGCGCCAGTTTCTTCAATCTTATCATTCAACGCACTATTCTCTATACTGTTGTCATGGTTCTGCCACATCATCATATGTTTCTCGACAGCCATTTGATCCCAAACATAACAGTATGCATTATATAGTCTCTTCTCTGTAATTTCAAAGAATCTTTCTTTTGAAACTATCAACATTCCGTTCGACCTTTGGGCAATTTTTTCCAACTTTGAAACCAAAGATCCTTCTTGCGGAATATAGAATCCTAATTGTTGCGCATATGCAGAAACTTGTTCCAATTCCAAATCGTCTTCCAATATGTAAATAATTGGAAGTTTACAATCTGTAGTGTGTACATTACTCAACAAGGCAAGCTGATACATCCAGTACATTGACCTATATCTTGTTGTCGAGTTTACACGTTTCTGTGTAAAATCAAACCGTTTAGGCCGTCCACTTCTTACTAACGAGACTGATTTGTTATTCTCGTTTGAATCAGTCCATGATATATGCCTGATGTCAATAGTCTTATCAAGGCTTTCATACAACGACTCCAGCTTCTTGTAAATATTGAAATTATAATTAACGATGTATTTCCCGTCTTTAGTCCTTTCTATCCAGACATTTGCAGCATCAGCTGGCACATCAGCGAATAATAGCGATTTCCTGTCTTCGCTTGTTACAGGCGTGAAACTTGAACCTCCAAGACGCATTGGGATAGAACTCCTCTCGTTCCAGAAATCAGCTGGACGAAGAGGTGTGGACAAACAATATTGGTTAAGTCTATTCTCCAGTTCACATCCTATAAAGAGTATTCTGCTAAAACCTACGTTATCAGCTATATTATTAACATATCTAAGGTCTGCACATTGTATATCAGCAGAAGAGTCCGTCACATAATCGAGTAAAACATCATTGTTAAAATACTGAATTCTTAGATATGAAGCAAGATTTGATATAATGGGAGTCTTCGACATCTTACAGAAGCGAAGAAGAATGGTCTGAAGGAACTGATCGGTCAAAGGTTTTTCCTTCAATTTACCCTCCTCTATCATCAAGTAGTCAATACTATTATCTTCTCTTATAAATGACAATTGTACATGCTCCGCAATTCTATTCCATAATCGTTGAGGAGCAATGATGAGCGTTTTACCTTCTTTCTCATTATTGATAGACTCCAGTTCATCAATCAGAGGTCTGTCGATGTCACGAAGATTCTGATAGAACGAATCTTCAGAACCTCCAGACTTCTTGAAGAACTGTGAAAAATTAGGTTGTCGCAGCTCATCCAGTATGGCTTGGATATTATTTGGCAGGAAATCTTTCAGCTGTGCGCATAATTCCTCATCCATCGCCAAACGGAATAATTGGTTCCAGAACAAACGATCTGTCAATTCTGTATCGTCCTTGGCATTATGTGCCGTGTGGAGCGAATAAGCATATCTACAGGGATTAAGAAGAATCTCTATTTCAAGTGTATCCCACACAAATGCGGGGCTTACAGTTTTCTGTGCCTCCAACACCTTTAAGTCCCACTGCTTAATTCTATGCCCAACAACAATGTCCTTAGAGTTGATTTCTTCAATCAAAGAATCCAATTGTCCCTCATCTTCATAATAATGAGTGTAGTCTGCTGAACGGAAAGCGAACTCCTTAATGCTATCCCCATCGGATTCAATATCAAACACAACATAGGGAAGTCTGCTCTTCAACTCTGCCCATTGTTCTCCTATGAACAAATCAAAAAGTTTTGAATCGGAAAAATGTCCAGATACAATTTCTGTGGCATAATCTTTCGGAAAGAAACGCAGTAATTGATATTGTTCGTTTTCAGAAAGAGATTCTATTGCATTGACAACAGTTTCATCGCCTAATGATTTTATATAGGTATCATCTTCTATTTGTCCTTCACTTTCTATCAACGAACCATAGCGTTTAAGGAATGTAGCTACGTATTCTGATGACTGAGAAGACATCCATGATGAACTCGCATCAAAATCCTCCATTAAGTTAAGGTACTCGTAATCGCCTGTAGTAACAAACAACTCCAGGTACATTTCGTCACTAAGACATTCTGTTTCCTTAAATATATCTGTAACTGTGATATTTTTGTCATTACAGATATTCAAGAAAAGTCGAACGCCGTCTGCATTCTCTCGAATCTCGTTGCTTAATCCTTTCCTTAAAATAGAAAATGAAGGATTTATGTCATAGCCTTTTCGAACATATTTGCCCCATAGATCCAGATTTCCTTCAACTTTTTGTTCCATTAGAACACGAAGGAATCTATCTGGAATATTTTCTTCTTCAATAAAATTATGACACCAAAGATTTACGGTTTCGTCGTCTAAAACATCAACAACTGAATGACTATTTACATAATCATCGTCTTTATTTATAAATAGGTATTTACAATAGGAATACCCGTGAGTGGTATGAGCCTTAATAAATTCCTTTATATCAAGCCAATTTGCGCTTAATGTATCTATCCACGAGCTTTCTCCGCTTAGTTTCATTAATATTAAGCGAAGCGGTATCGTATTGGTATCTTCATTATCCAATACCAACTTATCTAACACGTCATGTTCTTTAAGCCATTTCTCAACAGCAGCCGAATTTTCCGAGAGTGCTTCACTGGTCAGAATTGAAGCCAGTTTATCAATGTGTGGAGAGTAATCGAATGTATCTGGAAGTTTAGACAAATCAGATAACTTACCTGATTCGAAAATGTGATTCAATAGCATCTTGCTATATAGTTGCTGTACAGAAAGGCGTGCAGAATCTTCGGAATTGTATTCACCTTCTGTAAAGATCTTGAAAAGAAGTTTATTTAAAGATGGGTCTTCCAAAAATTGTTTGATAGTTGATTCTTGACGTTCTATTGGCATTTCAGCAATATATTCGCAAAAAGCATCAATTATCTCGGAAAATTTTGTTGTATCATAAGTCGCTGGACCATAACTATAGCGACTAATACCAGACCTTCTGGTGAGCGTCATCTGGTTAATAATACGACACAAAATATTTTCATCATAGCGGTCACCCTTGGAGTCGGAACCTGAAATCTTGGCATACTTACCTCGGTACTTCATTGCAAAAAGCAGAGTTTCCCTATTGTATTCAAGACGTTCGGCATTTAGAGCACTCCATCCTCTCGCATTTTTACGCGGCGTAAGAATAATCCATTCATTATCTCTAGGGTATGAAGAGCTTTTCCATTCTGAGCTTGTAATATGAAGGCTAAATAATTTACCTTCATCCTCTGGTTTCCCACTAATGCCTTTATTTCCAGACACGACGAATCCCCATCCTTTGGTCGTATCAAAGAACTTGACGATTCCAATAACTCTTTTGGGCGTTTTTTTCTTTTCGATTTTACCAAGGATGCCTATCTGGGGTTCTGCCTGTGTCGCTTTTGACTGATTTGATACTTCTGGCGTACATGTCACAGTTTCTTCTGATAGGTTTTGGCCGTCATTCTTATTTTGGATGTGACAATATTTCATTTTGAATGCAAGTAATGGATCTATAGCATTCAATTCCGATGATGACAAAGAATAGTCAGGGTCACAAGGAAGGGAAACACCTTTGTCTTTCGCGTATTGGCATAACTCTTCTGTTGTTCCACCTTTAATAGCTAATATCTGAGAAATAGTTATCTTATCGTTTGCCATAATTATTCCTTTTTAAACAATTTTCAAATGCTCATACAACTTCAGCCTCAACACCTCGCCATTATCGAACTCAAACTGGAATTTTTTGCGATTGAACCTTGGATTGTTCTTGTGGATGATGCGATGGTAGTTCGGACTGATGATAATGATGTTCGTGGAGTCGTTGTTCTGCGAACGGGTGAAGTAGTCGATGTGGTGGGCCTCTACAACGCTGTCGCCATACTCGTCGCCAATCTTCTCGCCGCTGATCTCGTCGCGATAGTCGTAGAACCGCTTCAAGGTCAGGATGATGCTGCGGTCAATACGGCGATACTTCACCAGCCGCTGCTTCTCCTCTATCGAAGCGGTCTTGTCGGCCATGAAGAACTGATCGTCATCGCTCTGCTCGTAAACTTCCTCGGGAATGGCGCCCAGCGTGTGGGCCAGCTGCTGATAGTCGCTGCTGGAACAACACTCCATGCAGAGCACGTCGGGCGACGAGGTCAGATACAGCCGGATGTACTCCTGCAGGTCGTCAGGCAACGGAATCTGCCGCTTGCTCTTGCCCAGCACCTGCTTCTGCGCAAACAGGTACGCATAGCTCTCCTGAAACACGGCCCGCAGTTTGACGGCCAACGGTGACTGGCGACTGTAGCGAATCTGAATGACATCCTTATGCCCCGCCCAGTTGCTCTGCACGAAGTTCTGGTTTTTCAGCTTCGCATCGTAGAACTCGCCGTCAATCAGTATTTTGATGTCCTTGCTCTGCCCGTGCGTCAAGA
>Ga0256407_10000225_pt1 | contig 142417 bp, 109 predicted proteins | sample RumenRJG_04DNA_FD_193489 | JGI IMG/M metagenome (GOLD analysis project Ga0256407, IMG submission 193489) | Bovine rumen microbial communities from Lethbridge, Alberta, Canada - RJG_04 | ecosystem: Host-associated > Mammals > Digestive system > Stomach > Rumen | place: Canada: Alberta... | reverse complement strand
TGAAGGTAAGGCCGAGGTAGCTAAAGCCATGCTAAAGAATGGCCTTCCCGTAGAAATGGTCATGTCTTGCACTGGCCTGTCAAAAAAAGAGGTTGAGGCTTTGAAAAACTAAAACTAAAAGCTCCGTCGCGTTTGCAACGGAGCTTTTTTCTAAGATATAACTGTCGCGTTTTTACCAGTAGTAGGTTTCACTGGGCACCTCCTTCCAAATGTCCTCGTCCCGGACATCTGTATTTACTTTGGTTTTAGACAGGAGTTCATACTTCGGTTGAGTTATCGGCCCGCCATCGGCTTTGTTGATATCCGGGTGATTCTCCCAAACGGTTGTTACCTTAAACACATACTCATACCCTTCCTCATATTCAAAGCGGCCGTCTTGAACCATGGTGCCCAGTAGCCATTTGTTTCCCCACGAGTTCGTACTCCATGTACGTACTTGATAAAGATTATACTGATTCACCATTGTCATTGTTTCGTAGTGATACATGAAAGAGGCTATCCTCATCTCGTACACTAATTCGTAAGTATCCTTGTTGTTATTCTTCTGGCAGCTGATGAAAAAAAACAAGGAAAGAAACGCACTCAAGCAGGATATATGCGCGATCCACTCACAGGATCGAATAGCGCCAAAGTGTCTCATGGTTAGCGGTTTTCGCAAAAATATGGAATATATGGGAAAATTGCAACGGCCTACTTGTTACGTATAACGCACTTTTGGCCCTTTTTCGCGTTATTGCCCTGCCTTGCTACGGACGAATAACGCACTTTTCCGGCAGAAACGCGTTATACGTCCCACCGCAGCCTAAAGATAGATCAAACTGGAGAGACTCCCCGGAGAAAAGAGCTTTTGGGCCATGGCCTGCAGGGCTGCGGGGGTGATGGCTGCAATGGCCGTACGGGTTTCTTCCGGCGTCATGATACGGCCCCAGGAGAGCATGCTCTTACCCATGGAAAGGCACTGCGCCTCGCCGGCGTCGGAGGAAATGGCCAGCTGGCCCAGGAGCTGCTTGCGGTAGGCTTTGACCTGCGCATCGGTAAACGGCACCTCCCGCACCCGCGTCAGAATTTTGTCAATGGCTTTCTCACAGTCTTCCAGATTGGAACGGTCGCAGCCAAAACTGATGGACAGAATGCCCGTATCGGCATACTGCGTATAGGAACATTCAATGCCGTACACCCAGCCACGTTTTTCTCTGAGCTCTTTGTTTAGTAATGAATTGGATGCCGGTCCTCCCAAGATGTTGGCCAGCATGGCGCACACCAGCCGCTCCGGCATGTCGTACAGCGACGGCGCCTTGCAGCCCATCACGGCATTCACCTCATGGTGGCGCTTGTCAAGGGTTACATGAAAAGGTTCTCCGGCAGGGAGGGAGTAGCATTGGCCTTTGTTTTGCGAAGCGCAAGGCGCGCCCTCCCTGCCGGGAAGGGTCAGTTTAAGCACCTGCTTCTCCAGGGTGCGTTCATCGATATCGGCCACCACGGAAAGGACCATCTTCTCCGGGACAAAGTTCTCCTTCACGAAGCGCCGGAGCATATCGGCCTTGATCTTTTTGACGCTGGCCGATGTCCCCAGGATGGGCGTTTCCAGCGGCGTTCCCTCGAAGAGGAGCGTCTCGAAGCGGTCGTAGACGTCCTCGGCGGGGTTGTCCTTGTAGGAGATGATCTCGTCCAGCACCACGCCGCGCTCGGTCTCGATCTCGTCCTCGGGGAAGGTGGCCTCGGTGGCCAGTTCGAACAGCAGGCCCGCCGCTTTCTTCCAGTCCTCCTTGAGGACGGTGGCGTGCAGCACAATCTCTTCCTTGGTGGTGTAGGCGTTGAGTTCGCCGCCCAGCTTGTCCAGGTAGCCGTTGATGACATTCGCACTTTTGCGGCGTGTTCCGCGGAACATCGTGTGCTCCACAAAGTGCGCGATGCCGGCCGGATAGCCTTTCTCGTCGCGTGTGCCACAGCCGATGGTAAGCGCGCAGAATGCCACCGCGCGGCCGCTGCGGCGCACGGCGTATCTCAGTCCCTGAGGGGTAGTTCCTGTGGTCATCTCTTCCGGGCCAGGCGCTTGAGGTCTTCCGGCAGGAAGCCGGCACCCCTGCGGGCGTCGATCCTGTGCCTGGAAATGTAGTAGAGGGTGTGGGTATCGGCCTCGAAAAGCATCTTGTAGCAGACGTCTCCCTTTTCCGGGACGAGGGGCGCGACCACGTAACTTACCAGCGTGTTATACTGGGCGTCCAGGTATGCCTGGTCGGCATCGGCGGTGTCCACCACCTGGAAATCCTCGTCCAGGTACTTCTTGAGCTCTTTCTCCGTCACGTTCTCGGAGAGGTCCTCGCTGGCCATGCGGATCTGTTTGGTGTGGCCCCATTTGTCGTAGTTCTTGTTCACCCAGGCTTCCATGCCATAGGCGACTTTTTCGCTTTCCATGGCTTCCAGGGTGTATTCCTGCACGGTCTTGATGAGGCCGCCCAGGTAGGTGAGCTCGCGCCCGCTGCCACCCATGGCGGCAACAAGGGGCAGGGAAATCACTTCATGCATGGCGCTGATGCCTTTCTCTTTGGCTTCAGGGTCTCCTTTGAGGAGCGTGAGGAAGCTGATGCCGCCAGACTCGGCCACCATGAGGAAATAATACTTTTCCTCCGACTTGATCTTTTCGAAGCGGTCCAGCGTCGAGAATTCAAAGGCCGATGCCGTCCAGCCGGCCACCACTTCTTCGCGAAGGGCGCTGGTGAGCATTTCGTTGCCGGTGAGAACCACCTGCGTTACTTTGTCGGTGAAGTCGGCAAGCTTGTGCTTGCGGGTAGAAACCTGTCCCTGGGCCCACAGGGGCAGGCTCAGGACTAGGGACAGGAGGATACAGCTTATCTTTCTCATTGTGCGATAAATGCGTAGGTTATGGTCCCCATCTGACGGGCGGGGGCTTCCGGCGAGGCCGAGAACTTGGACAGGCGGGCGGCTCTTATGGCAAAGGTGCGCAGGCACCCGTCTTGCGAAGATGTTGTGCTGTCGTCTACCTTGGCGTTGACGACATCTCCCCGGTTGTTCACGGTGATGATGACGGTGATTTCACCGGCGCCGTAGCAGCGGTAGGCGGGGATGGGAAGGCGGGAAGCTCTCCGGCCATCCAGGCTCCAGGAGAGCACCGAAGGGCCGCTGTAGGGCTTGGCCTCTTCCTTCTTTTTCTCCTTCTTCTCTTCCTGGACCGCGGCAAAGCTGTCCGGGGTGTCATCGGCCTTGTGCTGCCCTTCCTGCAATTCCTTTGCCAGACGCTCGGCCTCCTTGTACAGTTCCTCGGCGTTGGTGCCGCGGTCGTCCTTGAGGGTGCTCTGGTCCACGGTGACATTGCGGACGGGGACGCCCTGGTCCGAGAGCATCTGCTCCAGCTGGGCTTCCACCCTTTCCTGCATGCGGATGCGCTGCTGGAGGCGCTCCACCTCTTCCTGCGCGGTGAAGTCCATCACAAAGCTGTTTTCCCGCTGCACTTCGAAGCCAATCCGGGCAGCGAGCAAAACGATAATCACCGCGAGATGGATGCTCACGGTGATATATAATCCTGCCTGCTGGTCCGGGGTTAATTTCATTTGCGGCGTTTTTTCTTCTGCAGGGCTTTTTCTACGGTATTGGTAATGATGTCAATGGCTACCTTGTTGTGACCGCCCTGGGGCACGATGACATCGGCGTAGCGCTTGGAGGGCTCGATGAACTGAAGGTGCATGGGCTTCACGGTCTCGCAGTAGTGCTCGATGGCGGTTTCGATGGTGCGGCCTCTCTCTGCAATGTCGCGGACAATGATGCGAAGCACGCGGTCGTCGTCATCGGCGTCTACGAATACCTTGATGTTCATCTGGTCCCTCAGCTCCTTGCAGGTGAAGATGAGGATGCCTTCCACGATGATGACATCGGCCGGTTCCACGGTGATGGTCTCGGTGGTGGAACGGGAGCAGGTGAGATAGGAGTAAACGGGTTGCTCGATAGTCTTTCCGCTCTTGAGTTCACGGATTTGCTGGCACATGAGCTTCCAGTCAATGGCGTCGGGGTGGTCGAAGTTGATTCTCTTACGTTCCTCGGCGGGGATGTGGCTGGAGTCTTTGTAGTAAGAGTCCTGGGGGATGACCACCACGCGGCCCTGCAGCTGCTCGGTGATGGCTCTTACCACTGTCGTTTTGCCGGATCCTGAACCGCCGGCGATACCGATGACTAACATTAGAATTCTGCGTTTTTCGGGGTTCTCGGGAACGGAATGACGTCACGGATGTTGGCCATGCCGGTGACAAACAGGAGCAGGCGCTCGAAGCCCAGGCCAAAGCCGCTGTGCGGAACGCTTCCGTAACGGCGGGTATCGATATACCACTCAAGGTTCTTACGGGACATGCCCAGTTCATCGATACGGGCTTCCAGTTTCTCGAGGGAAGCTTCGCGCTCGGAGCCGCCGATGATTTCTCCAATCTTGGGGAACAGCACGTCCATGCCGCGGACGGTGCGGCCGTCCTCGTTCTGCTTCATGTAGAAGGCCTTGATGTCCTTGGGGAAGTCGATGAGGATGACGGGCTTCTGGAAGTGTTTCTCTACGAGGTAGCGTTCGTGCTCGCTCTGGAAGTCGGTGCCCCAGTGAACGGGGTACTCGAACTTGACACCGTTTGCGACGGCTTTTTCCAGGATGTCTACGGCCTCGGTGTAGGTGACTCGCTGGAATGCGATGCCCAGAACGCTCTTCATGCGTTCGATAAGGCCGTCGTCATATTTGTCATTGAGGAACTTGAGGTCTTCCATGCAGTTGTCCAGGGCATACTGGACCAGATATTTCACAAATTCCTCGGCCAGTTCCATGTTGTCCTGAAGGTCGTAGAAGGCCATTTCGGGCTCAATCATCCAGAACTCGGCCAGGTGACGGGGCGTGTTGGAATTCTCTGCGCGGAAGGTGGGACCGAAGGTGTAGATTTCGCCGACGGCGGTGGCACCCAGCTCGCCTTCCAGCTGACCGGAGACGGTAAGGGAGGTCTTTTTACCGAAGAAGTCCTTGCCGAAGTCTACGTTGCCTTTCTTGTCCAGCGGGATGTTCTTGAGGTCCATGGTGGTTACCTGGAACATGTCTCCTGCGCCCTCCGCATCGGATTCGGTGATGAGGGGAGTGTGCAGGTACACGAAGCCCTTCTGGTTGAAGAAGGTGTGGATGGCGTAGGCCATGGCGTTACGGATGCGGAGCACTGCGCCGAAGGTGTTGGTCCTCAGGCGCATGTGGGCTACGCTGCGAAGATACTCAAGGGTAGTGTCCTTTTTCTGGAGAGGGAAACGCATGGGGTCGCAGTCTCCCAGGACTTCGATTTCCTTAGCCTGGATTTCCACGGCCTGTCCGCTTCCCACGGAAGCCACCAGCTGGCCTTTTACGGCCAGCGAGGCTCCTGTGGTAATGCGTTTAATGAGGTCTTCGCTAAAAAGCTCAGTATTGGCTACGATTTGTATATTGTTGATGGTAGAACCGTCATTGAGGGCGATGAATTTTACTTGTTTATTGCCTCTCTTCGTGCGGACCCAACCCTTTGCCAACACTTCAGCGCCCGGCTCCGAGGCAAGCAGAGCCTTGATTTTGGTTCTTTTCAAAGTTTCCATAAAGTTAATTACTTCTTATCCTGCAAATATAGCAAATCTTAGCCAATTCGGCAAAGTTTAGCGGCCTAGCAGAGAAAGATATTCATCCCTGCGGGGACAGTCATTCGCCTCAATCTGCCGGATTATCAGGCTTCTCATGGTATAGAGGGTCCCTTTGTAGGGAAGCTGAGCCCGCAATTGAATGAGCTCGTTGGGAAGACCTCCTGCTGTGAGGCTGTAGACCAGCATCCTTTTGCGGGTGAAGCCGGGATGGTCTGTCTTGAGGTCTACAAGGATGTTCCGAAAGGTTCTGTTGAGTTCTTCCTGTAAATGTCCGTCTTTTTCAAGCGTGCCCAGATATTCATCATCTATCTGGCTCATGATTCTGAGCAATTCTTCTTTGTTGTGATAGTGTCTTTCCGCTGCGGTGATTCTGTCCTGGATATATTTGCCCAGGATATGGAAAGATGGTTTGACTAGCTGTTGTGCTTCACAAATCCGGAGTTTGTTGATTTTTGGCATTTTAGTTGTTTTTAATAGGGTTTTGCGGTTGGGCGCTCAAAAGTAATCAACACTAGTTAACTTAAAAAGATTTTTGCAGAATAATATCTTATACGCTAATTATCTGATAATGAATTATTTAGGCAATTTTTACCGTGTCAAAAACTAAAAAAACGGCCTCTCGATAACGCGAGAGGCCGTTTTTCGTATAAGATTTAAAACTTAGTCCTTCGCGGGTTTGCGTGCGGCGTACATGATTTTGAGAGCGGAGCAGCGGCGCAGCTCCTGCTTTACGTCAGACACAATACCCATACGGACATCCTGGTCCACGCGGAGGTTGACGGTCATCTGGGACCGCTCGGCCTCGGACATGGCGTCGCGTTCTGCGGCGATGAAGTCACGGATGTCGGCTACAGTCTTGAAAGAGTCGTTGAGCTGGATACGGGCATCGGTACCGTACATGGCCTGATACTGCAGGGTAGGGGAGCCGATGTTGATATTGGCGCTCAGGTCTTTTCTCTCGAGCTTAGCTACTTCGGATGCCTCGGGCATGACCACTTTCACCTTGTTCTCGGTTTCACGCATCTGCGTGGTAACCATGAAGAAGAACAGGAGCATGAACACGATATCGGAAAGGGAGTTGGACGATGCCTGAGGGACTTCCTTTTTGTTGCTGGAACCTCCAAATTTTGACATAATCTTTACCTCCTATTATTTTTTACCGGTATCCTTAGGCTCTGCCTCAGAGATGTTCTGAGGTACGGCCTTTTTCACAATATCCTGCTCTTCCTCGGTGAGACGGGAAAATTTCTTACCGAAGTTGGCACGGGAGAAATCATCACGGAGCTCGTTCACAGCCTTCACAAGTTCGTTCTGGACTGCAATGTAGGCCTGGTAGCTGGTACCACGGTCGTTCTGCAGGGAGATAACGCCCTTGGAGACCTTGTAAACCTTTCCTTCAATCTCTTTCTCTTCCTTTTCGGGGAGGTTGGGGTCGTTGGTGGGGTTGGTGAGGAACTCCTTGATCTTGTCTTTCAAGAGAGAGATGTCCATGGCTTCGCTACCGGCAAACAACTTATCGGCAGAGTTGATTCTGACGATGATGATGTTACGGCGGTTCACCTTCTGGTCCTGGGCGGTTTTTGCGTCCGGGATGGGAGGAAGGCGGCGCTGCAGACCGGACTGGTCCCCCATGGTTGTAGTCATGAGGAAGTAGCACAGCAGCAGGAACGCGATGTCCGCCGTGGAACCGATTGCATTAAAAGTTCTTCTTGCCATGGTTTACTTTACTTTTTGCGGATGGTCATGAGTACTTCGCCGCAGATGATGGACAGGATGGCAGCACCGCCTACGATGTAGGCCATGTTGAGGATGGTATCCGTCATCTTGAGCTCGGTTGCACTGGGAAGCGTGGCGCCGGAATAACCGACAGCCGGAGCGCCGGAGGCCAGGAGATAGCAGATGCCGAACAGAGCGGCAGCGGCTACAACGGCGATTCCGATTTTAACGAGGCCCTTGGGATTGGTCGTGGCCGTTACGTACAGGCCCAGGCAAATCACAGAAGCAAGAGCTAAGCCCAGCACGGCGTATGCCCAGTAGAGGAGCACGTTCGTTGCTGCGCCGTCATTGGCCTCGAATCCCTTGAAGAAACCCCAGACCAGGATGACAACGCTCACAACCAAGAGTGCCACCAGGCAAAGCTTGAAGATTTTAGCGTATTTCTGGTTTTCCATTATAATAGGGAATTAAAGGGGTTTTTACTTGTTGTTCTTAACCATGATGTCCACGAAGCGGATGGAAGAGTCTTCCATATCGATGGACAGGGAGTCGATCTTAGCGATGATGTAGTTGTAGAAGATCTGAAGGATCATAGCAACGATGAGACCGCCCACGGTGGTGATAAGGGCAACCTTCATACCGCCAGCCACAACGTTCGGGGAGATATCACCGGCAGCCTGGATAGCGTCGAAGGCCTGAATCATACCGATAACGGTACCAAGGAATCCGAGGGACGGGGCGATGGAGATGAACAGACCAATCCAGCTGAGGCCGTTCTCCATGAGGCTCATCTGAACACCGCCGTAGGAGACGATGGTCTTTTCGATAACATCAACACCCTGGTCGGCGCGGAGCAGGCCCTGATAGAAGATGCTGGCCACGGGGCCACGGGTCTCACGGCATACTTTCTTGGCTTCTTCGATACCGCCCTTGGCAAGAGCCTCTTCCACAGCCTCGAGGAGCTTGGTGGTGTTGGTCTTGGAGAAGGCAAGGTACAGGATGCGCTCGATAGCGAGGGCCATACCGATGATCAGGCAGATGATGATCAGGGACATGAAGCCTGCGCCACCCTCGATGAACTTGGTCTTGAGGGCCTGGTGAAGGGGAACTTCTTCACCGGAACCGGCAAACAGGTCAACGACCTCTTCGGCCTCTTCGACCTGCTCCGTAGCGGCGGGAGCTGCGTCCTCTTCCTGAGCGGAAGCGATGTTTGCAGTGAAGGTCAGAAGACCGGCGACTGCCAAAAACATGAAAAACTTTTTCATAATCGTTTTTGTGTTGTTAGTTATTAATGAATTTTAGTTGATAAAATATCCTTACACATTTGGTCGTGCAATTTAGCAATAAAAATCGGAATAGCCAAAGATTATTTGCTTATTTCACCGCACAGGTTCTTTTCCAGCATGGTTTTTACCCACTGGTTATTGTCGCTTCTTCCCATGAGACAGAACAACTTACCGAGGGCTGCTTCGGTGGTGATGTCGGCTCCCGACAGGACGCCGGCATGCTTGAGCGAAGCACCGGTTGCGTAGAGGTTCATGTTCACGGTTCCCGACTTGCACTGGGTGACGTTCAGGAGGATCTTGCCCTGGGCATCGGCCTCCTTGAGAATCTGGAGGAACCACTCTTTGGAGAGGGCGTTCCCGGAGCCGTAGGTCTCGATGATGCAGGCTCTGATTTCGGGAGCGCAGAGGAAGTGGCGGGCGACCATCGGCGTAATGCCAGGATGGATTTTGAGGATGGAAACGCGCGTATCGAGGTGGGTCTGTACGCGAAGCTGGGCGTCCCAGTAGACGGGCTTGCGGATGATGTCGGTGTTGTAGCGGATGTTGATGCCGGCCTCGGCGAGGGGCGGGCAGTTGGGGGAGGCGAAGGCGTTGAAGGCCTCGGCGCTGTACTTGGTGGAACGGTTGCCGCGGAGGAGCAGGGAGTCAAAGCAGATGGCTACTTCCGGGACGTAGGCATGGCCTTCGGGGTCCTTGGCGGCGGCAATCTCCACGGCCGATATCAGGTTTTCCTTGCCGTCGGTGCGGGGTACGCCGATGGGAAGCTGGCTTCCCGTGAAGACGACGGGCTTGGTGAGGCCTTCCAGCATGAAACTGAGGGTGGAGGCGCTGTAGGCCATGGTGTCGGTTCCGTGCAGGATGACAAAGCCGTCGTATTCTTCATATTTGTCGCTGATGAGCTGGGCCAGGTCTGCCCACAGGGACGGTTCCACGTCCGAGGAGTCGATGAGCGGATCGAAGGTGTAGGAGTCGATGCGGACGTCGAACTTGTTCAGTTCCGGCACTTCTTCCTTTATCTGGCTGAAGTCAAAGGGCTTCAGGGTTCCGTCGGCCGGATCTTCCTTCATGCCGATGGTGCCTCCGGTGTAAATGATTAGGACAGACTTCATATTCCGAACAGTTTTTCTGCATTTTGGGTTGTGATGGACTCGGCCTCGGCGGGGCTGATGCCTTTGATTTCCGCTACTTTTGCGGCTATAAGGGGGAGGAAGGCGCTTTCGTTGCGCTGCCCCCGGTGCGGAACCGGCGCCAGGTAGGGGGCGTCGGTCTCCAGGAGGATGTGCCGGAGCGGAATGCGCTCCAGTGTTTTGGCGATGCCGGCGTTCTTGAAGGTGACAACCCCGCCGATGCCCACCGAAAAGTCTCCGTAGCGGTTGGCCCGCTCATAGATCTCATAACTGGCCGTAAAGCAGTGCAGGTTGCCCCTCAGGCCAAGATGGGCGCAGTCTTTGAGGATGGCCAGAAAGTCCTCCCATGCATCCCGGAGGTGGATGTTCACCGGCAGCCCCAGTCTCGCCGCCAGTTCCAGCTGGATGCGCAGCACCTCCTTCTGTTCCCCGACGAAATCCGTTCCCTCATGGTAGTCCAGGCCTATCTCGCCGATGGCCACGATTCGCTCCCCGTCTCCTGGACCCGGGGCGGCTCCGTTCCTTGGACCTGGTCCAAAAATGCTGTGGACCTGGTCCAGCTCGTCCTTCCAGTTATCGGCTGTGACGGACCCGGGGTAGAACCCTGCCATCTGGAAAAGAACTCCAGGGTGGCGGCGTCCTATCTCCCACATGGCAGGCCTTTCCGTGCTGTCGATATCGGCCTGAATCATTTTCCCCACGCCGGCATCCAAAGCCCGCTGGACGGCGGCTTCTGCATCGGGCAGCAGCCACTCGTCATAGAAATGGGTATGGGTGTCGATGAACATGGGGTTGAAACGTTCAAATAATCCAACAAATTTCGTCCATCCCCATGACTTTTCCAAATCTTTTTACGCATACGTCGCCGCCAGTGCACAGCGGCGCAGAAGGTCGGTGGTGATGATGCCTTCCGCTTCCAGAAGCCCGATGCTCTCCAGGACCTGGCCGATGGAAAGGCCAGTGAAGATGGTGAGGTCGTCGGCCGTGGCACCGCGGTTCGTGCGGATGGCCATGCCCACGGTGACGGCGGGCGCATCGGCCCCGAAGCGGTTTTCGAGGTGCTGCCGGAAGCGGGCTTCGGTCCAGCCGGTGTGCCACGATCCGCCGGCCCCGCGGACACGGCTTCCGAGCCCCAGCTGCCCGATCAACTCTTCCGGCGAGGTAATGATGCGGGCCATGTTGCAGCCGATGAGCGAATTGCACCCCGCCGACCGGATGTCGTCCATGCGCCCCGGTATGGCGAAGACCTCGCGCGAATACTCGTTGGCGTACTTGGCGGTCATCAGCGAGCCGCCTTTCGTCTTGGATTCCACCACCAGGACGGCCGATGAAAGCGCCGCTATGATGCGGTTGCGCCGAAGGAAATTGAGCGCGACGGGGGACGTCCCCAGCGGATAGTCGGTGATGAGGGCGCATCCGGGCCGATTGACAATCTCCGCCGCCAGTTCCCTGTGCTGCCAGGGGTATACCTTGTCGATGCCCGTCGGCATGACGCCGATGGTCCCGAGCCCCAGTTGCAGCGCCGTGCTGTGCGCGATGCCATCGGCCCCGTATGCCATCCCGCTCACGACGGAGGGCTGCACGGCGGCCGATGCAAGCGCCTCCACCAGCTTGCGGCACCACTCCCGTCCGTAGGGGCTGATGTCCCGCGTCCCCACGACGGCGATCATCGGCCTGAGCCCGAAAACTTCCGTGGGGGAGGAGCATGCGCTGAGATACAGGCCGATGGGCGGTGCCGGAATCTCCCGCAGCACCTGCGGGTAGTCGTCGTCGTGCAGGCCGATGAACCGGTACCCCAGTGCCTGGACGCGTTCCAGCTCCTTTGTAGCCCAGTTCAGTTCCGACGGAATTAGTTTGGGAAGAAGGGGCCGGAGCGCCTCCGCGTGAGCAAAAACATCTGTAAGGGCAGCCCAGGAGCCGTCAAACAGGGAAAGAGCACTGCCGGCCTGCTCCATGAGTGCAATGGCCAGCTCGGGGTGATAACCAAAAATCTTGTTCAGGGCGCACAGCGCCACGTGTTCGTCAGTATAGTTCATGGCCCAAAGATAAACAAACCTTTTGACCCGTTTTTTCGCGAATGTGGCCTAACTGATTGTCTATTAGCGTATTAACTTTTTCTCTTTCGACCGGCCAGAACAAAGAGAAAAAACTAATATGCTGATAATCAGTTTGTTTGCCGCGGTTCGCCGATGGGCCGATGGCCGCCCGCCGATGGCAGCCCCCACAAAAAAGCCCCGCCGGGGACACCGGCAGGGCTGTTTCATAAATCTGGCGACACCTTATACGATGAGCAGGGCGTCTCCGTAGGGACCAAAGCGGTAACCTTCCTTGAGGGCTTCCTCGTAGGCGGCCATCACTCCCTTGTAACCCCCGAAGGCGGCCACGCTCATGAGCATGGTGCTCTGCGGCAGGTGGAAGTTGGACACGCAGGCGTCCGGAACCGAGTACTGGTAGGGCGGGAAGATGAACTTGTTGGTCCAGCCGTCGTAGGGGTTAACCTCGTGCGTGGTGGTGACGTAGGTTTCCAGGCCGCGCATGACAGTTGCGCCGATGGCCACGACCTTCTTGCCGCTGCGCTTGGCCTTGTTGATGGCGGCGGCGGCTTCCTCGGAGATGATGAGGCGTTCGGAGTCCATGCGGTGTTTTGAAAGGTCTTCCACATCGACGGTGCGGAAGTGGCCGATGCCCATGTGCACGGTGATGAACGTTTTCTCGATATCCTTGAGGATCATGCGGTTGAACAGTTCCCGGCTGAAGTGCAGGCTGGCGGCGGGAGCGCTCACGGCACCCTCGTGGGCGGCAAAGATGGTCTGGTAGTTCTCCACGTCTTCCGGTGTGGCCTTTTCCTTCACCCATTCCGGAACGTAGGGCTCACCCAGGCTGAAGAGGGCCTCCTTGAAGTCCTCATAGGGACCGTCGAAGAGGAAACGCAGGGTGCGGCCGCGGGAAGTAGTGTTGTCGATGACTTCGGCCACCAGCGACTCGTCCTCGCCGAAATAGAGCTTGTTGCCGATGCGGATCTTGCGGGCAGGGTCTACGATGACATCCCACAGGCGCTGCTCGCGGTTGAGCTCGCGCAGGAGCAGGACCATGATATCGGCCCCGGTCTTTTCCTTCTTGCCGTACAGGCGGGCGGGGAACACCTTGGTGTCGTTCAGGACAAAGATGTCTCCTTTGCCGAAATAGTCGATGATATCTTTAAAGAGGCGGTGTTCGATTTCACCGGTATCCTTGTGCAGGACCATCAGACGGGCCTCGTCTCTCCAGCGGGTAGGCTCCTTGGCGATGCGGTCTGCGGGGAGGTCAAAGTTGAACTGGGATAATTTCATTGTTCGTACATAATTCGATACTATTATAATACGGCATATATATTAAAAAAGTTTCACAGGTACTGGCTTTTTGTTTAAAATACAGATTATTACTATCTTTGAGAAGATAAAACACACGCTGAATGAAACGCTTTTTCCTTGCAGTCACCGTAGCGGTGCTCGCCCTGGAGGCCGCTGCGCAGCCCTCCCGGGAACCTGTTCCCAATGTCGTTGCCACCGCCCGTCCGGCCGTTACCATCCAGTACGGCGGTCCCACCCGGGCCGAGGGACGCTCCTACAACTTTACGCCCACGTTTTTCATCTTCCCCGCGGAGAAACTGGACCCCTCCGGAGCCGCCCGGCTGCTGGAGCAGATGGACATTCAGCCTCTCCTGGATGCCCACTACGGAACCGCACTGGTCATCAATCCAACGGGCACCCGGTATGATGCCGAGACCGACTTCAAGGTCTTCGAGACGCTCTTCAACCAGCATCGCGGCCCCGGAAATCTCAAGGTCGTGGGCTTTGGCGCCGGTGCCACGTTCGTGAACCAGGTCATCGCCCCGCGGGCGGGTAACCAGATTGCCGACATCCTCACGGTAGGCGGCAAGCCCGGCAGGGAAGCCAGGGCCGTCCCCGCCTATGTGGCCGGGAAGAACGCCGCCAGGGCAGCCAAACCCTATCAGGCAGCGATAAAGGCCGATGACCCCCTTCTCAAGGTAGTCGTAGGCGGGGACGCAAACGCCTCCCTCAGAGAGATTTTCGCCGATGCCTGGACGCGCGTCCTGGGCTGCAACTACCGCTTCAACAATTATAATCACACCCACTACGAGGGCGCCAGACTGGGAGAATACGGCTCCTACGAGCTGGAACCCTACCTGGACTGCAAGGCCCTGGGCATCAGGCGCATCGTGGTGGAACAGCCTGCTGGCTATTCCCGCGGTCCCCGGGCCGATAAACCCCAGCTGCTCTGGTACGAGTACTGGCCGGAAGAACTGCTGTCCGAGAGCACCCCGGCCCGCTCTGTCCCCGTCATGGTGCTCCTGCACGGCAACCAGAACGATCCCCGTACCCAGGCCGAGACCTCCGGCTTTATCCAGGTGGCGGCCCAGGACCGTTTCTTCGTGGTGGAAATGGAATGGCAGGGAACGCCCAACTACCAGGCCATGGGCCATGACGGCATAGAGACCGTCCTGTTCCAGCTCCTGGAGAAGTACCCCCAGCTGGACCCCTCCCGCGTGTATGCCGAGGGCCTCAGTGCCGGCTCCATCACCGCCACGGCACTGGGAATCAAGAAGTCCCACCTGTTTGCAGCGGTGGGCGGCCACTCCGGCGGCATCTTCGGCGGCTCCTTCATGGGCTATAGCACCCTGGACGCCCTCTGGGCCGAGGCTACCCAGAAGCGCGGCGCCGTGGAGGTGCCCTACTGCTCGGTTTTCGGCACCAAAGACAATGTGGTTCCCTACATGAGCCCCGACAACTGGAGGGGCAACAACTACCTCAATGCCTGGAATACCTACGAGCAGATGAACGGCATGGAGGTGGTAAACGAAATGGATTTTTCCGTGGACCCGGTCTTTGGCCAGGTGCTGAAAGACCGTGAAAGCATTCAGACGGCAAAAGGTGACGGCATTACCGTAGAAACCGGGGTGCTTTATAAAGGAGATGTCCCCATGATCAAGCTGGTAGCCGTGATGGACTACGGCCACTGGAACTTCCAGCCCACGGCCCGCATCATGTGGGATTTCTTCAAGCAGTTTCGCCGGGACCCCGAAACCCGTCAGCTCCTCTGGAATGGCCGTGATTTGTAAGTAGCTAAAATTCAGGTATTTATAAAAATTCTCCCCGGCGTTTCGACCGGGGAGAATTTTTATAAAGTGTTGACTAAAAGTCGATTACAAATCACGCTCTTACTGCATGAGCAGCACGCGGTGAGCCGGAACGGAGGAAGCGGCGGCATCGGCCACTGCCGTGCAGCGGATATCGCGGGAAGAGGCGCCGAACAGGAAGGTGTAGGTGCCGGCATCCACTACCCAGGCGCTGGCAGCCTCGTCGAAGGAAGCGAGCTCTGAGGTGGGGAAGGTGAGGGTGACCTGGGCCGACTCGCCGGGAGCGAGCTTAGCTGTCTTGGCGTAGGCCTTGAGTTCCTTTACGGGCTTGTCCAGGGAACCGGCCGGGGCGCTGACATACAGTTCCACTACCTCCTTGCCGGCTACGGAACCGGTGTTCTTCACGCACACGGTAGCGGTGACGGTTTTTCCGTCATTCACCACGGTGGGCTCGCTGTATTCAAAGCTGGTATAGCTGAGGCCGTAACCGAAAGGATAAGATACAGCCAGGTTCTCTTTGTCAAACCAGCGGTAGCCTACATAGATGCCTTCCTCGTAGCGGGTTACGTCCACATCCTTGAGGCCCACGTCCTCGCGGCGGTTCATGAAGTACACTTCACCGGTAGCGTCGATGGGGAAGTTGCGGGAAGAGGCTGCATCCATCAGGTTCACGGGGAAGGTCATGGGCAGCTTGCCGGAGGGGCTCTCCACACCGGTGAGAATGTCGGTTACGGAGTTGCCGCCTTCCTGACCGGCCTGCCAGGCCAGCAGCACGGCGTCGGGGATATTTTTCCAGGAAGCGGTCTCAATGACACCGCCAATGTTCAAGACCACAACCACCTTCTTGCCCTGAGCGTGGAAAGCGGCGGTTACCTTGCTCAGGAGTTCTCTCTCGCGGGCCGACAGCTCGAAGTCTGCGCTGGTACGGTCAAAGAACTCACCGCTGTTGCGGCCGAAGGTGATGATGGCTACGTCGTTTTTAAGGGCCGATGCAGCCAGCTCCAGGGCATTGGGGATGATTTCGGTGGGACGGGGAACCGGGTAGAAGGCGGCCAGCATATCTCCTTCGGGGAGGGTGGCCTTGAAGGCGGCCTCTTCGTCGGCGATGTGCTTGAGGACTGCATCTTTCTTGCTGTCGTCCACCTGGAAGCCGGCGTTCTTGAGACCATCCAGGAGGGAAACGGTGTAAGCGCGGTTTACGTTGCCGGAACCGGTACCGCCGGCGATGAAGTCATAGGAGGTGCAGCCGAATACGGCCACTTTCTTTACGTCCTTCAGCGGCAGCACACCGTTGTTCTCCAGAAGGACCATGCCTTCCAGGGCGCTCTGGCGGGTAACGGCCGCGTGGGCCTTGAGGTCCGGCTTGTTGGAGTAGGCATAGCCCTTCACCTTGGGGCTGCGCTTGACAAGCTCCAGGCAGCGGGTGACGCAAACGTCCAGTTCGGCCTCCGAGAGGGAACCGTCCTTGATGGCATTCATGATTTGCTCGTACTGCAGGGGAGTGCCGGGCTGCAGCATGTCATTGCCGGCAGCCATCTGGGCGGCGCCGTTGTCACCGCCGAACCAGTCGGTCATCACGAGGCCCTTGAAGCCCCATTCGTCACGAAGGACGGTGGTGATGAGGTCCCTGCTCTGGGAAGTGTAAGTACCGTTAATCTTATTGTAGGAGCTCATGATGGTCCAGGGATCGGCTTCCTTCACCGTAATCTCGAAGCCCTTGAGGTAGATCTCGCGCTGGGCGCGGGGGCTGATGATGGCGTTGTTGCCCGTACGGTTGGTCTCCTGGTTGTTGTAGGCGAAATGCTTGATGGAAGTGCCTACGTCGTTTTTCTGGACACCGCGCACGTAGGCGGCGGCTGTTTTACCGGCTACCACGGGGTCTTCGGAGTAGTATTCGAAGTTGCGGCCGTTGAGCGGGTGACGGTGAATGTTGAGGGCGGGTGCGAGGTACACATCGGCCCCGTACTCATGGACTTCCTCACCCATGGCGGTGCCTACGCTCTCTACCAGTTCCTGGTTCCAGGTGCTGGACAGAAGGGTGCCGATGGGGAAGTGCGTGCAGTAGTAGGTGTTGTCATCTCCCGGACGCGTGGGGTTGATGCGGAGGCCGGCGGGACCGTCGGCCAGCACGATGCTGGGAATGCCCAGGCGGGGGATGGGGTAGGTGGTGCCGGCCGCACCCGGAACGATATCCTGGGTGGCGCCTACGACGGCGCTGTTGCCGTCACTCCCGGCCATGCCCATGCCGATGACCATGTGCACTTTTTCTTCCAGCGTCATGGCTTTGAGAACCTTCTTCACGGAAGAGGTGGCCAGCTGGGGTTCTCCGCTCTCGCAGCCGGCAAGCGCCATCACTGCAGCGGAAAGGAGGATGAGTTTTTTCATGATATCAGAGTTATACGTTTTTGTGTCGTGGACGCAAAGATAGCTGAAAAAGGAATCCAAAAAAGTGATTTGTACATAAATGATAATTTTTGAACACGGGATTACATATATTTGCAAATCGAAAGACGATCACCTATCAATAACACACAGATATGAAAAAAATCCTTTTGACTTTGGCAGCCCTGACGATGGCCTTTTCTGCCGTCGCCCAGCCTCAGCTGCGTGAAGACAACATCGAAGAAATCCTGAAGGCCATGACCCTCCAGGAGAAGGCGACGCTCCTGGTGGGCGGCGCCCGTGCCGCCATGGTGAACGGCGTTACCTCCGGCGTATCGGCCAACGTGCCCGGCGCCGCCGGCAACACCCGTCCCATCGAGCGCCTGGGCATTCCCGTGACGGTGCTGGCCGATGGCCCTGCCGGCCTGCGCATCCAGCCCACCCGTCCCGGCGACGCCAACACCTATTACTGCACCGGTTTCCCGGTGGGTACCCTCCTGGCCAGCTCCTGGGATCTCTCCCTGGTGGAGGAAGTGACCAAAGCCATGGGTAATGAAGTACTGGAATATGGCGTGGACGTGCTCCTCGCCCCCGGCATGAACATCCACCGCAACCCGCTTTGCGGCCGTAACTTCGAGTACTTCTCCGAGGATCCCCTTCTCTCCGGTAAAATGGCTGCCGCTTATGTAAGAGGTATCCAGAGCAACGGCGTGGGCACCTCCATCAAGCACTACGCTGCCAACAACCAGGAAACCAACCGCAACGAGGACGACGCCATCATTTCCCAGCGCGCCCTTCGTGAGATCTACCTCAAGAATTTCGAAATTGCCGTGAAGGAATCCCAGCCCTGGACGGTTATGAGCTCCTACAACAAGCTCAACGGAGATTATACCCAGCAGAGCGAAGGCCTCCTCACCACCGTCCTCCGCGACGAGTGGGGCTTCAAGGGCATTGTGATGACCGACTGGGGCAACAAGGCCGGCACCGTAAAGAGCGCCAAGGCCGGCAACGACCTCATGGAACCCGGTAACCAGAACGAGATTGACCGCATCATCGCCGGCGTCCAGGATGGCAGCATCTCCCAGGAAGAGCTGGACCGCAACGTGCGCAACATGCTTACCTATATTGTACGTACACCCCGCTTTAAGGGTTACAAGTTCTCTAACAAGCCGGATCTGAAGGCGCACGCCGAGGTGGCCCGCAAGGCCGCCGCTGAGTCCATCGTGCTCCTTCGCAACGAGGGCGCCCTTCCCCTCAAGGGAACGGAGAAAGTGGCTCTCTACGGTATCTCCGCCATGGACTTCGTGGCCGGAGGTACCGGTTCCGGTGATGTGAACAAAGCCTATGTGGTGAACATGGTGGAAGGAATGCAGAATGCCGGCTTCACCCTGGACAAGGGCCTCGTGGATTACTACAAGGCGTATGTCGCCTATGACAAAGCCCAGAAGGGCCTCACGAACACGGGCTTCTCCTGGTTCTTCAGCCGCAAGCTCTCCGAGATTTCCATTCCCGCCGATGCCATCAGCGCCGAGTCCAAGGCCAACGACGTAGCCGTAGTGGTGCTGGGCCGCAACGCCGGTGAAGGCGCAGACCGCAAGCAGATTGACGACTTCGAGCTCACCGCCGTGGAGCGTGAACTCCTCCGTGACGTGAGCACGGCCTACCATGCCGCCGGCAAGAAGGTGATCGTGGTTCTGAACGTGGGCGGTGTCATCGAGACCACCTCCTGGAAGAATATGGTAGACGCCATTGTCCTTCCCTGGAGCCCCGGCCAGGAAGGCGCCAACGCCGTGGCCGATGTCCTCACCGGCAAGGTGAATCCCTCCGGCAAGCTGCCCATGACCTTCCCCGTGAACTTCATGGATCACCCCTCCAGCGCCAACTTCCCGTACAACTACCAGCAGAGCGCTTCCCGCGGCTTCTCCTGGGGCCCCCGTCAGCCGCAGAAGAATGTGGACTACACCAACTACGAGGAAGGCATCTGGGTGGGCTACCGCCACTTCGTCACCCGCGACGTGGAGGTCTCCTATCCCTTCGGCTATGGCCTCAGCTACACCACCTTCGCCTACAGCAAACCCGTGGTGAAGGCCGACAAGGACGGTTTCACCGCCAGCATCACCGTGACCAACACCGGCAAGGTGGCCGGCAAGGAAGTGGTGGAACTCTACGTGAGCGCTCCCGCAGGCGGTCTCGAGAAACCCGCCTGCGAACTCAAGGCCTTTGGCAAGACGAAGGAACTGCAGCCCGGCGAAAGCCAGACCCTCACCCTCAAGGTGAGTGCCTACGAGCTGGCTTCCTTCAACGAGGCCTCCAGCGCCTGGGAAGCCGCCGCCGGCAAGTACAATGTACAGTTCGGCGCCTCCGTGGCCGATATAAAAGCAAGCGCTCCCTTCACCCTGAAGAAGGCCCAGTCCTGGCCCGTGCACAACGTCCTCGCTCCCGCTGCGAAATAAGGCGTTCGTCGAAGAAAATGGGGGAATTGTCGAAAACCGGCAGTTCCCCCTTTCTTTTTACCTTAGATTTGTTTCCGAAATCGCGAAATACTAAAATTGGAAACAAATGAGAACGCTCAAAAAGGTTAAATTAGTAGTGATGCTCCTCTTCCTGTATTGGGGAGCCATGGCCCAGGGAACCCAGAAGACCACCGTGAAAGGCGCGGTGCTGGATTCCCTTACGCGTGCCGGGGAGCCGGCCGCCATCCTGCAGTTCTATCGGCTTCCGGATATGGAGAAGCCTGTCGCCTTCACCACCACCGATGAGGAAGGCAAGTTCTCCCACAGTTTCACCCTGGCGGGAGACTATGTGATGGTCTTCGACAATATGGGCCGAAAAGTACAGCGCCGCAGCTTCACTGTTCCGGCCGAGACCGAAGAGGTGGACCTGGGCGAGATCCTGGCCCAGGACAACGCCGAAGTGCTCAAGGCCGGCCAGGTGACCGCCATGCGTCCGCTCGTAAAAATGGAAGTGGACAAGATGATCTACAACGTGGTGGACGACGTGGACTCCAAGACCTCCACCGTGCTGGACATGCTGCGAAAAGTGCCGATGGTCACCGTGGACGCGCAGGACAAGATCACCGTGAACGGCTCCTCCTCCTTTAAAGTATATGTGGACGGCAAACCCAACCAGATGATGTCCCAGAACGCATCCACCGTGTTCAAGGTGATGCCTGCCAGCATGGTGAAAAGCATCGAGGTGATCACCAACCCCGGCGTCAAGTACGATGCCGAGGGCGTGGGCGGCGTGCTGAACATCACCACCAACCGGGAAGTGACCGGCGGCAAGAGCGTGGCCGAGGGCTTCTACGGCACCCTGCAGGCCATGGCCTCGACCAACGGCTACGGCGGCGGCCTGTTCGCCAGCATGCAGAAAGGCAAGTTCGCCCTGAGCGCCAACGTGAATGCCATGAAGGAAATCATGCCTTCCACCGTCATGGACATGTCGCGCACCCAGGACAGCGGTTTCTCCACCTCCACCCACAGCGAAACGGGCATGAAGCTCCCCATGCTCATGGGCAACATATCGGCCAGCTACGAGATTGACGCACAGAACCTTCTGTCGGCTACCGCAGGCATCATGCGGATGAAGATGGACCAGGCCGGCATCTCCACCACCGACCTCGTTTTCTCCGAAGAAGAAAAGTACCGCTACAGCGGGAACACCTCCACCGTCGCCAACAATAACACGATAGAGGCCGGCCTGGACTATCAGCACCTTTGGGCCGATGTCCCCGCCCGCAGCCTCACCTTCAGCTACCAGTTCAACGGGACGCCCGCCGTAAACAATACCCTGAATACCTTCGGCGGTGCCACCGTTCCCGGCTATGACCTTACCGACCGCAGGAGCGACGGTAAGTCCAACTCCCTGGACCACACCTTCCAGGCCGATTTCACCACGCCGCTCGGCAGCGCCCTTACCCTTTCCACCGGCGCCAAGTTCATCTATCGGCACAACTCCTCCAGCCAGAGCGACTATCGCTGGAACGGTTCCGAATTCGTTCTCAACCCCGCCTCCAGCCTGGACTATGACTTCTACAACCGCATCGGCGCCGCGTACGCCGAGCTCTCCGGCAACTTCGGCCAGTGGGGCGTCAAGGGCGGTACCCGTTATGAGTACACCTGGCAGACCTACTCCTCCGTACCTCCGGTGACTACCTCCCCCGATGGCCGTTTCGACGTGCAGTACGGCGCCCTGGTCCCTACGGCCAGCGTCCAGTACAACCTGTCGGCCATGCAGAACATCGGCCTCAGCTACAACATGCGCATCAGCCGTCCCGGTATCACCTACCTGAACCCTTACGTGGATACCACCGACCCGACGGCCCTCTCTTACGGTAATTCCGACCTCGAAGTGGAGCGCAGCCACAACCTTTCCCTGGTGTACAGCCTGGTGACGCCCAAGGTCATGCTCAATACGACCCTCCGTCACAGCTATACCGGGAATGGCATCTCCTCCTACAGCTTCTATAAGGACAATGTGCTGAACACCACCTACGGCAACATCATCACCAGCAACAGCACCGGTCTCAATGCCTTCGTGATGATCAACCCCACCAACAAGACGCGCATCATGGTGAACGGCGGCCTCACCTACAGTGACATTTCCAGCAAGGAGCTGGGCCAGCAGAACAAGGGCGTGAGCTACAATGTGATGGTGGGCGGCCAGCAGACCCTTCCCTGGGACCTGCGCCTGAGCGCGAACTTCATCACCATGGGCAGCCAGGTCACCCTGCAGGGCAGTTCCACCGGCATGTCGCTGGGCACCCTCGGCCTCACCAAAACCTTTCTGGACGACCGTCTGAGCCTGTCCGTGAGCGGCATCCTTCCGCTGGCCAAGGGCTTCCAGATGAACATGAGCTCGACCACCCGCGGAAACGGCTTCACCTCCGAGTCGAACACGACCATCCCCATGCGGCAGATCAACTTCCAGATCAGCTGGACCTTCGGCAAGCAGGGCAACTACGGCGCCAAGAAAGCCCGCCGCGGCATCGAAAATGACAGCCAGCTCAACAGTACATCCACGGCAGAAAGCATGGGCTCTATCATGAAAATGTAAAATTTCTTATCTTTGTGTCATGCAAACGAAGAACCGCAGGAATTTTGTGATCAACACCACCCAGATCGTTGTCTGGGTTGGTGTTTTTCTTGTCCCCGCCCTGGTGACCGCCACCATGACGGGCTCGGTGGCCCAGGCTGTGAAAGTCTTCATCGGAGCCGCCCAGATCCTGCTGCCTCCGTTCCTGCTGTATTGCCTGAACTATTACTGCCTGGTTCCCAAGCTGCTGTTCGGCAGCCGGCGCCTGTGGTTCTATCTGATCGATATCGTCATCATCGTGGGATGGACCCTGTGGGAGTTCTTACGCGAGCCCGTGGAGTTTCCGCAGGAGGTGTTGGATCAGTTCGGGGAGGACAGCATGTGGGCCTTCTATGTAGGCGGAATGCTTTTCTCCGTCTTCATCCAGTGCCTGATGGTGGTCGTCGCCGTGGGCCTGCGCCGGATCATGCGCGCCAACGAAACGGTCGTGGCTGAGCTCACCTGGCTCAAGCACCAGCTGAACCCGCACTTCCTGTTCAATACCCTGAACAACATCTCCTCGCTTACGCAGATCGACCCTGACAAGGCGCAGGAAAGCATCGGCCAGCTGAGCGACCTCCTCCGCTATGCCCTCTACGACAGCGAGGCCGAAAAGGTTCCCCTGGCCCAGGAGGTGGAGTTCATGAGCAACTACATCGACCTGATGGCCCTCCGCTGCAATGAACTGACCACTGTCTCCAAGGAACTGGAAGCTCCGCAGGGGAATGTGCAGGTGGCGCCGCTGCTGTTCATCTCCCTGGTGGAGAATGCCTTCAAGCACGGCGTGAACGCCCGTTATCCCTCTTTCGTGCATGTGATCATGCGCTACGAGGACGGCGTCCTGGTCTTCATCTGCGAGAATTCGCTTTTTGAGAAGCAGGGAAGCGACCATATCGGCTCCGGCATCGGCCTGGAGAACATGAAACGCCGTCTGGAACTCCTCTATCCCGGCCGCTACCGCTACAGGCAGAAGGCCGAGGACGGCAAATACACCGTCGAAGTTGTCCTGTCATTCTGAACGCAGTGAAGAATCTCCGTTGCATAGTAGTCGATGACGAACCTCTGGCCGTAAAGATGCTGGAGGGGTACATCGCACGTACGCCGGAGTTGGAGCTGCTGGCTTCGTTCAACGACCCCGTCCTGGCATTGACCGAAATCCGCAACCTGGCTCCGGAACTGGCCTTCCTGGATATCCAGATGCCGGACCTGGACGGACTGGAACTCTCCCGCATGCTTCCGCCTCAGACCCGTGTCATCTTTACCACGGCCTTCAAGCAGTACGCCTTTGAAAGCTACGAAGTGAGCGCGCTGGACTTCCTGCTCAAACCCATCCGCTACCAGAAATTCCTGGAGGCGGTGCAGAAGGGAAGGGAGTGGTTCGCGCTGAAGGAAGGCGCCGCCGTAGCCGCCCAGCAGGAAAAGGACTGGGTCTATCTGAAGGCCGATGGCGTCCTGAGGAAGGTGGAATATGCCGATATCCTCTATGTCGAAGGGATGAAGGACTACCTGATGGTGCACCTGCGTTCGCAGAAGCAGCCGCTGGTGACGCACCTCACCATGAAGGCCGCCGAGGACATGCTCCCGAAGGAATCCTTCATGCGCATCCACCGCTCCTTCATCGTGAACCTCCCGCAAATAACAAGTGTCTCCGCCCAGGGGGACCTGAAAGTCGGAGACACGTTATTGCATGTGTCGGAAGGCTACAAGGAAGCCTTCGACCAGTATCTGAAGGGTCTTACTTCTTAGTGTTATTTTTTGAACCAGTTAAGGCACTTGGTACAAAGGGCCGATATGGACGCCCAGTCACCGGCAGCAATTACTTCCTTGGGGAAGAGTTTGGAACCCATGCCCACGGCGGTGACGCCGCTCTTAGCCCAGGCAGAAAGATTCTCCTCTGTGGGCTCAACGGCACCTGTAGCCATGACCATGGCCCAGGGCAGGGGCCCCAGCACGTTCTTCACGAAGGAAGGACCGCCTACATTGCCGGCGGGGAATACCTTTACGAGGTCGCAGCCCAGTTCCATGCCGCGCACCATCTCGGAGACACTGCCACAGCCGGGGCTGTAGGGAACGCCGCGGCGGTTGGCCAGCGGAACAATCTCTTCCACCATGCAGGGGCTTACGAGAAAGTCGGCCCCCATCTGCAGGTACAGGGCAGCGGTGGGGGCATCCAGCATGGTGCCGGCACCGAGGGCCATTTCCGGGCATTCGGCCCGCACAAAAGCCATTACTTCTTCAAACACCTTGTGGGCGCCGTCACCGCGGTTGGTGAACTCGAAGGCGCGGATGCCGCCGTCGTAGCAGGCCTTCACCACTTTCTTGGTGATCTCTGCGTCCTTATTGTAGAACACCGGAACAATACCGGTAGAACGGATGATACCGATGGTATCGATTTTATTGAATTTACTCATAATCTTAACGGGATACACGGCCAGACCCGCCGCCTTTGATGAGACCTTCGACTTCTGCCACGGTGACACGGTTGTAGTCTCCGATGATGGTGTGCTTGAGGCAGGAAGCAGCCGCAGCGAACTCGATGGCTTCCTGGTCGGTTTCGTAGGCCAGCAGACCGTACAGGAGGCCGCCCATGAAGGAGTCACCGCCGCCTACGCGGTCTACAATGTGGGTGATGTCGTAGCGCCGGCTCTGCCAGAGGGTTTTGCCATCGTAGAGCACACCGCCCCAGGTATTGTGGTTGGCGTTGATGGAACCGCGGAGGGTGATGGCCACCTTCTTGCAGCGGGGGAATTTAACCATGAGCTGCTGGGCTACGCTCACAAAGATGTTCTGGTCAATTTCGCCGCCGGTTTTCTCCGCGTCAAAGCCTTCGGGCTTAATACCGAACTCTTTTTCGGCGTCTTCTTCGTTGCCCAGGATGAGGTCGCAGCCAGCTACCAGGGCCGGCATAACCTCGGCTGCCGTCTTTCCATATTTCCAGAGCTTTTTGCGGTAGTTGAGGTCGCAGGAAACCTTCACGCCCATTTCATTGGCAATCTGGATGGCTTCCAGGCAGGCATCGGCAGCACCCTGCGAGAGGGCGGGGGTGATGCCGGTCCAGTGGAACCAGTCGGCTCCCTTCAGTACTTCTCTCCAGTTGACCATGCCGGGCTTGATTTCCGAGATGGCGCTGTGGGCACGGTCGTACACCACCTTGGAACCACGGGCCACGGCACCGGTTTCCAGGTAGTAGATGCCCACGCGGTCTCCGCCGTAAACAATCCCGTCGGTGTTGACACCGAAGCCCTTGAGCTCGGCGGTGCACATGTCCGCAATATCGTTCTCTGGAAGGCGCGTCACAAAGTGTGCGTCTACGCCATAGTTGGCCAGCGATACGGCGACATTGGCCTCGCCGCCGCCAAAGGTGGCGTCAAACTGATGGGCCTGCGAAAAGCGCAGATAGCCCGGAGTGGAAAGGCGAAGCATGACTTCGCCGAAGGTTACTACTTTAGCCATTATTACTACGTTTGGATGATTGTCTTACGATAAGTTCCATGGGAATGACCTCGGTGCCGGAACTACCGGCGAGGAAAGCGCGGGCAGCCGCTTCTCCCATCTCGAAGGGGTGCTGTCCCAGCGTGCTCAGGGAAGGGGTCATGAGGGAAGTGAAACCTTCGTTGGAGGTTCCCACAACGCCAAAATCTTCCGGCACGCGGATGCCTTTTTCCTTAAGGGCGTCAATGGCTCCGAGCGCGCTGAAGGCGCCGGCGCTGTACAGGGCGTCGCAGCCGGCTTCAATGGCCTTCAGGCCTGCTTCGTAGCCGGTTTCCCGCACGATGGCGTTCTCATAGACGATGGAAGGGTCGTAGGGGATGCCGGCGCTCTCGAGGGCCAGCCTGTAGCCGGCCAGGCGCTCTACGTAGGCCTGCGAGCTCATGTAGCCGGCAATGGTGCCGATGCGCCGATACCCTTCACTGATCAGGTGCATGGTGGCCTGGAAGGCTCCTTCGCAGTTGGCGCCCACGATCTTGGCACCCGGAAGGTCCGGGAATACGCGGTCAAACTGCACCAGCGGAGTGCTTCCCAGAATTTCACGGACATGGTTCCCGTTCAGAGCATCGATGGCGTGGGAGAGCAGTACGCCCGCTACTCGGTAATTCTTAAGGGTCCTGAGAGCCTTGGCCTCTGCATCCACGCTTTCCAGTGTCTGGCAGATGAGCACGTTGTACCCGGCCTGGTTGAGGACGCTCTCGGCTCCTCCGATGACGTTGGAGAAAAACTCGCGGTGAATTCGGGGAACCACGATGCCTACAATACGGGACTGCCCTTTGCGCAGGTTGGATGCCACGACATTGGGCTCGTAGCCCATCTCCCTGGCTTTTGCCTCCACGGCGCGGCGGGTGTCTTCCTTCACGCGCGGGTTTCCGGCGAGTGCGCGGGAAACGGTGGACGGGGTAATGCCCAGCGCGGATGCTATGTCTGTGATGGTAACCATATCGCTGCAAAGATACAAACGTTTGCACAAATCGCAAAATATTTTTACTTTTGTTGCCGATATGAACCGCAACCTGCTGATAACCTTACTGGGAGCATGTATGCTCGCCGCCGCCTGCAAGGGACCCGAAGCGTCCCTGCCGGTAACCTACACCAATCCCATTCTTCACCTGGACTACTCGGACCCCGACGTATGCCGCGTAGGGGAGGACTTCTACATGACGGCCTCCTCTTTCAACTGCTTCCCGGGTCTTCCCATCCTGCACTCGAAGGACCTCGTGCACTGGGAGGAAGTGGGCGCCGCGCTCACGGACTACGACGAGGCCTTCCATACCTCTGTCCAGCACGGAAACGGCGTGTGGGCTCCCTCCATCCGCTACCACGACGGCTGGTATTATATATATGTAGGTGACCCGGACCGCGGCATCTTTATGGTGAAGACGCAGAATCCGGCAGGCCGATGGGAACCGCCCGTCTGGGTGGTCCGTGCGCGAGGGTTCATCGACCCCTGCCCCCTCTGGGACGACGACGGCCGCGCGTACCTTTCCCATGCGCTGGCCGGCTCCCGCGCGGGGCTCAAGAGTGTGGTGCTCGTCGCACCCATGCAGGCCGATGGCACCCGCCTCGAAGGCCCCTCCCGCATTGTCTATGACGGCCACCTCACCCAGCCCACCATCGAAGGTACCAAGTTCTACAAGCGGAATGGCTACTACTATATCTTCGCCCCCGCTGGCGGCGTCTCCACCGGCTGGCAGACCGTCCTGAGATCCCGCAGTCCCTTCGGGCCCTTCGAGGAGAAGGTGGTCATGGCGTCGGCCTCCGGGACCATCAACGGGCCCCATCAGGGCGCCTGGGTAGACGCGCCCGACGGTTCCGAGTGGTTTCTCCACTTCCAGGACAAGGGTGCCTACGGCCGCATCGTCCACCTCCAGCCGCTTTCCTGGCGCCCGGACGACTGGCCCCTCATTGGCGAAGACCCCGACGGTGACGGCATCGGCCAACCGGTATCTGAAATACAAAGTGACCTTTGCGCTGGGAACGGGCGGAATGCCCTTTCTCCGGAGGGCATCGGCCTGTTTTTTAGCCCTCCGGACGAAAGGGCTTCCGCCCGGAGCGGGTGGCAGTACCCTGCAGTGCCGGAGGCGAAGTGGCAAATGGAACTTCCGGATGGCGGATTAAGATTATATAGCGTGGAGCAGGAGTCCAGGAACCTCTGGGACTGCCGGAACGTGGCGGCGCAGAAGTTCCCGGCCGAGCGTTTTACGGCCCAGGCAAAGCTCCAGTTTACCCCCAATCCGCAGTTGAAGGAGAAGGGGGAGACGGCGGGTTTTGTGGTGACGGGAGACGACTATGCGGGGCTGTTCGTGGAAGACCGGGCCGATGGCCTAATGCTGTCCTACCGGGTTTGCGAAAAGGCCGGAAAGGGCGGGGAAGAGAAGCCGATGCCGCTGGAGACGCTTTCTTCCGGGACCTTCTGGGTAAAGCTGGAGGTGCGGCCGCGGGCTACGGAGACGCCGGTCCCGGACGCCATTTGCCGCTTTTACTGGAGCCGGGACGGAAAGCGCTGGGAAAAAGTGCCGCAGCCCTTTACGGCCCAGCCGGAGATGTGGATCGGGGCCAAGTTCGGCTTTTTCTGTAACCGCTATTCCAAAAAGAACGACTCCGGATGGCTGGATGTGACGGACCTTCGCGTCAAACCCGAATTTGCGCCGCTGGAGGGTTTCCTCTATGAGGAAGCCGACGTTCCTTCGTATACGCTTCCGGAGGTACTTACTTTCGAAAACGGCCGCAAAGTAAAGACCGTAAAGCAGTGGGAAAAGCGCCGGAAGGAGCTTCTGGACCTGTTTGAAAGCGAGATGTACGGAACGGCACCGGGAAAGCCGGAGGCCGAGCGCTTTGAGGTGCTGCAAGAAGACCCGGCCGCCCTGGGAGGAAAAGCGATTAGGCGGGAAGTGAAAGTGCATCTGGGGGAAGGTGAGTACCTGACGCTACTTCTCTATGAACCCACGGGCGCTCAAAAGCCCCTCAAGACATTCCTGGGGGTAAATTTCTTTGGCAATCATACCATCTGTGAAGACCCGGGCATCGGCCTGCCCGACAGCCTCCGGTACAGGAGCAGCTACACGCTGGATGCACGCGGGTCGCAGGCGCATCGCTGGCCGCTGGATACCATCCTTTCCCGCGGGTATGCCGTCGCTACTTTCTGCTGCGAGGACATCTCGCCCGACAGCGAGTGGGAATGCGACAAGCGCGTCAAACGCCTGTATCCCGGATATACCTGGGGCAGCCTGGCCGCCTGGGCCTGGGGCCTTTCCCGGGCCATGGACTATCTGGAAACCTGTCCGGAGGTGGGCCCCGTAGCCGTTTTCGGACATTCCCGCATGGGAAAGGCCGCGCTCTGGGCCGCCGCTAAGGACAGGCGCTTTGCCATGTACATCTCCGACGCTTCCGGCTGCGGGGGCGCCGCCATCTCCCGCCGGCGCTATGGGGAAACGCTCCGGCGCATCAACACGCATTTCCCGCACTGGTTTACGGGGCGCTTTCATTTCTATTCCGGCAACGAGGATCTTTTGCCCTTTGACCAGCATGAGGCGCTGGCCCTCATCGCTCCCCGGCCCCTCTATCTGGAAAGTGCCAGCGAAGACCGCTGGAGCGACCCTCACGGAGAATTCCTGGGCCTCTGCGGCGCCGCGCCGGTTTACCGTCTCTACGGCCTGGACATTCTGACGGAGGAAGAGGAACCCGCCGTGGAGCAGCCGGTTTCCTGGGGCCCCAGCGGGTATCACATCCGCGAAGGAAAGCATCAGATTCTTCTTTACGACTGGCTCCAGTTCCTGGATTTTGCTGATAAAAATCTTTAATAATTGGCAGGCTGAAAAAAGTTACGCAATTGTGCAAACGTTTGGATTATTTTTCTTATATTTGCCAGCGTAAGAAAGAAACTAATGGCCACAAATTTCTTTAAAGCATTCATTTTGAGTACGTTAGCTGTATCTACTTTTTCTTGTGGGATGCAGGACAAACGTTTGCATAACCTATATCAGGATGTTCCGTTCACCATGCCGGTGGTTCAGGAACCCTCCATCCCCTCCTATGAAGTAGTCCTCACGGACTTTGGCGCGGTGGGGGATGGCGTAACCCTCTGCACGGAGGCTTTCGAGAAGGCCTTCGCCGCCCTGGAAGCACATGGCGGCGGACGTCTCATGGTGCCGGACGGCGTCTGGTTCACCGGTCCCATCGGCCTCCGCAGCCACACGGAACTCCACCTGAGCGACAACGCCATCATCTTCTTCTCGGCGCATCAGGACTTCTATCCCATCATTGAAACTTCTTTCGAGGGGCTGGACATGAAACGCTGCCTCTCTCCCATTCATGCCGAGGGCGCCACAGACATTGCCATAACAGGTAAGGGTATCATAGACGGCAACGGCGCCCCCTGGCGTGAACTCAAACGCCGCAAGGTGGGGGATGACATCTGGAACCCCACCGTGAAAAGCGGCGGCGTGCTCTCCGACGACGGCAGCGTGTGGTATCCCGACGAAGGCTACCGCAAGGCCCGCCTCACCGCCGGCAGCCTCAACAGGCAGGCCGATTACCTGGACCTCCAGGAAATCAAGACTTTCCTGCGTCCGGTCCTCGTTTCCCTGAGAAACTGCGAGCGCGTACTCCTGGAAGACGTCACCTTCCAGAATTCCCCGGCCTGGAACCTTCATCCGCTGTGGTGCAGGGATGTTACCGTCCGCGACATCGTGGTCCGGAACCCCCACTACTCCACCAACGGAGACGGCATTGACATCGAGGCCTGCGAAAACGTGGTCGTCTACGGCTCCAGCTTTGACGTGGGAGACGACGCCATCTGCATCAAGAGCGGAAAGGACGAGGACGGCCGCCGCCATGGCAAGGCCTGCCGCAACCTCATCATCGAGGACTGCACCGTCTATCACGGCCACGGCGGCTTCGTGATCGGCTCCGAGATGAGCGGCGGCGCGGAGAATATCCTGGTGCGTGACTGCAAGTTCCTGGGAACCGACGTAGGCCTCCGCTTCAAGAGCACCCGCGGCCGCGGCGGTCTGGTGAAGGACATCTGGTGCCGGAACATCTACATGAAGGACATCGTGGCCGAGGCCGTCACCTTCAATCTGTACTATGCCGGCGTCGCCTCCACGGAAAGAGGTTCTTCGGAGGAAGCATCGGCCCTCCTCCCTCCCGTGGACGAGACCACCCCGGAGTTCCGCGACATGCACTTCGAGGGCATCGTCTGCGCCGGCGCCAAGCAGGCCATCTACATCAACGGCCTGCCGGAGCTTCCGCTCAGGAACGTAGATTTCAAGGATTGCACCTTCACGGCCCGCAAAGGCGCCGAAATGCATAACGCAGAGAATATCACCTGCCACAATGTGGTTGTTAACGGAGAAGAGTTATGAGAAAGCTTCTGTACCTCGCGCTTGTCTGGCTCGCGGCCAGTTCCTTTACCACCGTCCACCTGATGGGGGACAGCACCATGGCGGAGAAAGACCTTCCGAAGGCAGGGGAGGAGCGCGGCTGGGGCATGATGCTGCAAAACTTCCTGAACCCGGAAGAAGTAAAGGTGATCAATTATGCCCAGAATGGCCGCAGCACCAAGAGCTTCATAGACCTGGGCCTGTGGGACAAGGTCTATGCCGCCATCGAGCCCGGAGACTACGTGTTCATCCAGTTCGGGCACAACGACGCCAAGGCCGATGACCCGGCCCGCTATGCCGCCGCCTTCGGCGCCTACCAGGACAACCTGCGCCTCTTCGTTGACGGCGTGCGCGAAAAGGGCGGCACTCCCGTTCTCCTCACCCCTGTGGCCCGTCGCTGGTTCAAGGAAGGCGGTCTGGACCGCAATTGCCATACAGACTATCCCGCTGCCATGAAGGCCGTGGCTGCAGAGAAAAACGTGGTTCTTCTGGACGTAACCACTCCCACCCTGGACTGGATTGAGGAACTGGGAGACGAGGCTTCCAAGGCCTACTTCATGATCTCTACCGGGAAAAACGACAACACCCACCTGGTGCCTGCCGGCGCCCGCAAGGTGACGGAGATTGTGTGCGGCCTCATCAAAGAGCAAATTCCCGAACTGGCAAAGAGCCTGCAGTACTATCACATTGTGGTATCGGCCGACGGCCACGGAGACTACCGGACGGTGCAGGAAGGCATTGACGCCTGCCCCGACTACAGCCACCAGGAGATTACCCGCATCCTCATCCGCCAGGGAACCTACAAGGAGATGGTGAGCATCCCGCATACCAAGTTCCGCCTGTATATTAAGGGTGAGAGCGCAGAGAACACGCTCATTACTTTTGACAAATACGCCAAGGCCCTGTGGCCCGGCCGCGACATTGCGGTGGGAACCAGCGGCAGCGCCTCCATCTACATCCACGCCAGCTACATCACCTTCGAGGACATCGCGTTCGAGAACAGCGCCGGCGAGGGCAAGGAAATCGGCCAGGCCGTGGCCGTTTTCACCGACGGAGACTTCCTCTTCTTCAACCGCTGCCGTTTCCTAGGCAATCAGGATACCCTGTACACCTACGGCCGCTTTGGCAAGTTTGGCGGTATCAAGCGCAACTACTTCAAGGATTGCTACATTGAGGGTACCACGGACTTTATCTTCGGAACGTCCATCGCCTACTTCGAAAACTGCCACATCCACTCCAAAAAGAACAGTTATGTGACGGCTGCCTCCACCCTGGAAGGCCAGAAGTACGGATATGTTTTCGTGAACTGCCGCCTCACCGCCGACGAAGGCATTGACAAGTGCTACCTGGGCCGTCCCTGGGGCGCCTATGCCAAGACGGTGTTTATCCACTGCGAGCTGGGCTCCCACATCCTGCCCGAGGGCTGGCACGACTGGGAGAAGGAAGGCAAGCCCGACACCAAAAAGAATTCCTACTACGCCGAGTACGGCAACTTCGGGCCCGGTGCCCGGGGGCCGCGCGTGAAGTGGGCCCATACCCTCCGGGAGAAAGACCTTCGGGAGTATTCCTTTGAAAAAGTGATGTACCAGTCCCAGGACGGTATTGTCTGGGACCCTTACAATAATAAATAAATGATGCGAATCATTCATTTCATAATGTGTGTGTTTGCCTTGACCGCATGTACGGTCAAGGCTCCGCTGTCCGTGGAAGTGGTGCGTTCGGAGATGGCACGCTGTCCCGAAGCCACTTTCATTGACGGCCAGGAAGGTAAACTCAAGTGGAACTACACTACCGGCCTGGAACTCAAGGCCATGCTGGATGCCGCTCCCCGGGAGGCCCTTGACTACGTAGACGCCTGGTACGACGCCATCATCGACAGTACCGGTACCATCTATAAATACAAGAAATCCAATTTCTCCACCGACCACATCTGCCCCGGCCGTACGCTGTTTGAGCTGTATGACCTCACGGGCAAGGAAAAGTACAGGGCCGCCATGGACACCCTGTACAGCCAGCTTCTGGACCAGCCGCGCACACCGGAAGGCGGTTTCTGGCACAAGGCCGTGTATCCTCAGCAGATGTGGCTGGACGGCCTGTACATGGCCCAGCCCTTCTATGCAGAATATACTGCGCGCTTTGTCTCCGACAGCCTGGAGCGGAATGCCAATTTCAAGGACATCGTCCATCAGTTCCAGACCGTGTACGACTACACCTATGACCCGGTGACCGGCCTCCTGCGCCATGCCTGGGATTCTTCCCACAGCATGTTCTGGTGCCATCCGGAGACGGGTCAGAGCGCCCACGCCTGGGGTCGCGCCATGGGCTGGTACCTCATGGCCCTCGTGGACGTGATCGAGCTCCTTCCCGCGGGGGAAGAGCAGGATGCGCTGGTGCGCATCTTCGGCAGCTGCTTCCAGGCGCTTCCGCTGTTTGCCGACAGGAAAACCGGCATGTGGTATCAGGTGCTGGACCGCCCGTATGCCGAGGGAAACTACCTGGAGGCTACCGCCAGTGCCATGATTGTCTACTCCTGGCTCAAGGGTTGCCGGCTGGGCATCATCGGCAACCGTGAAGGTGCCGTCCAGGCCTTCGATTCCCTCCTCAAAACTTTTGTGCGCGTGGATGAAGACGGCCTTGTGAACCTGGACCAGTGCTGTGAGGTAGCCGGCCTGGGCGGAAAGAACAATCGCCGCGGAGACTATGACTACTATATCAACGAACCCGTCCGCTCGAATGATCCCAAGGGTATCGGCCCGCTCATCTGGGCGGCACTGGAATATGAAAGACTATGAATAAACTTCTGAGTACCATCGCCTTTTCCCTGACGGTCCTCGCCGTCCTTTCCTGCGGAGCCAAGGACAATCCCTCCGAAGGCGGAGAGACGCTTCCCCAGGCTCCCGGAGCCCCTGCTGCCCTGAGCCTTCACAGCTCTGACGAGACCTCCCTCACCTTCCAGTGGACGGCCGTGAGCGGTGCTGACAGCTATTCATGGACGCTTTCCCAGGCCGGCAGCGAGGTAAAGAGCGGCACGGTGAAAGGCCGTAATGTCAAGGTGGAAGGCCTTACCAAGGCTACTGACTACCGCTTTGGCGTGAAGGCCGTGAACGCCGGAGGCGAATCGGCCTATACCTTCCTGGATGCCCGCACGGCAGGGGAGGCGACGCCCGGTCCCGGCCCGGTCCCGACGGGTATCGAGTATGAGGACTTCGCCATTCCCGCGGCGGAGGAAGACGGCGTGGCCCGTGCTTTCCCCGGAGCCGAGGGCGGCGGCATGTACACCACCGGCGGCCGTGGCGGAAAGGTCATCCATGTGACCAACCTCAATGACAAGGGAACCGGTTCCCTCCGCGCAGCCGTCGAGACCAGCGGCGCCCGCACCATCGTCTTTGACGTGGCCGGTACCATCGAGCTGGCGTCGGACCTCAAGATTTCCAAGGGAGACGTCACCATTGCCGGCCAGACGGCCCCCGGAGACGGCATCTGCATCAAGAACTACACCACCAACATCAACGCCGACAATGTGATTATCCGCTTTGTGCGCTTCCGCCTTGGAGACGAAGGCAACTGGAGCGAGGCCGATATCAAGAATGGAAAGGCCGACGGTGAAGACTGCATTTGGGGCCGCTACCACAAGGATATCATCCTGGATCACTGCTCCATGAGCTGGAGCATTGACGAAACCGCCTCCTTCTATGCCAACGCCAACATGACCCTGCAGTGGAGCATTATTGCAGAGTCCATGAAAAAGTGCCGGCTCCACAGCAAGGGAGACCACGGCTACGGCGGCATCTGGGGCGGCAAGGACGCTTCCTTCCACCACAACCTCCTGGCCAGCCACTCCAACCGTACCCCCCGTTTTGACCATACGTATCTGTATGAGGGTAACGGAAAGTCCACCGCTACCTACCGCGGCAATGTGGATTACCGCAACTGCATCAATTACAACGGCCAGGGGAACGGCTGCTATGGCGGCGAAGGCGGCCACTTCAACATGGTTAACAATTACTACAAGAATACCGGCAAGAAGTATTTCATCGAGGCCGACGGCGGTTACGTTACCGACGGCACCCAGTACGCCTACGACTGGGCGCACCTCTACCTCTCCGGCAATTATAACTCGGACGGCAGCAGCGACAAATACCCCGACGGTGTGTACTGGAAAAAGGCCTACGATGCCTACAGTCTCTCCTATGACGGGCACGTGCTGTCATCGGCCCTTCCCATCCATGGAAAGGACGGGGCCGATGCCTATGTGAGCACCCACACCGCTTCGGGCGCCTACTCGGCCGTCTGCTCCTACGCGGGCGCGTCCCTCAGGCGCGACGCTGTGGACAAGCGCATCGTGAGCGGCGTGAAAAGCGGCACGGGCCGTATCATCAACGATATAGACGATATCAAGACCGAGTACGGCAGCGCCTGGCCCGTCCTCTCGGCCACCGACGCCGAGAAAGCCGCCATCGCCGACACCGACGGAGACGGCATCCCGGATGCCTATGAATCGGCCTGGGGCCTTGACAAGAATAACGCCCAGGACGGCGCCGCCAAATCCCTTGACAAGAACGGCCGGTACACCAACCTGGAAATGTACCTGCACTATCTGGTTCGCGAGGTCGTGAGCGCCCAGAACCAAAACGCTACATATAATAAACTATAATTACTAACCAAAATCCAAATCCAATGAAAAGTTTGACAAAGAAACTTCTTCTTTCGCTAGCACTTTGCATCGGAGCGGGCTTCGTCGCATCGGCCCAGAATACCGTCAAGGGTATTGTGACCGACGAAAACGGAGAACCCCTGATTGGGGCCGGCGTCATGGTGGAAGGAACCACCATCGGCACCATCACGGGTATCGACGGCGACTACGTCCTTTCCGTCCCGGCAGATGCTGTGAACCTGGTCTTCTCCTTTATCGGACTGGCAGACCAGACCGTGGCCATTAACGGCCAGAGCGAAATCAACGTGGTCCTGAAGGCCGACCAAACCTTCCTGGACGAGGTGGTTGTGGTGGGTTATGCCACCGTCAAGCGCCGCGACCTCCTGGGATCCGTCTCCTCCGTCGGCTCTGACAAACTGGCCGAGCAGCCCGTGACCACCGTGTCGCAGGCGCTCTCCGGTAAGATGGCCGGTGTGTCCGTCGTGACCACGGAAGGTGACCCTGACGCCGATATCAAGATCCGCGTCCGCGGCGGCGGTTCCATCACCCAGGACAGCAGCCCCCTCTACATCGTGGACGGCTTCCCGGTGGAGTCCATCAACGACATTCCTTCCTCCGAGATCCAGTCCATTGACGTCCTCAAGGATGCTTTCTCCACCGCCATCTACGGTTCCCGTGGTGCCAACGGCGTTGTGATTGTGACCACCAAGAGCGCCGAGAAAGGCCAGAAGATTTCTGTCAAGTTCAATACTTACTGGGGTCTCAAGACCATGGCCAACAAGGGCGCCATCCAGGCTATGGACGCCGACAACTACGTGAAGTTCCAGTATGAGCTGGGTGTCATCCGTGACAACCTCTCCTCCTACTACAACCCGTACTTCGGCAACTTCGAGGATATCGACCTGTACAAGGGAATGGCCACCAACGACTGGATCAAGGCCGTCTTCGGAAAGACCGGTTCCACCTTCTCCGCCGACCTCTCCGTGAGCGGCAGCGGTGAAAGCGTGAACTGGACCATCGGCTATGCCCACATGGGCGACAAGGCCATCATGGCCGGCTCCACTTACAGCCGTGACAACCTCTCCTTCAAGGGCAACTTCAAGACATCGGCCCATACTTCCATCGACGCCAACGTCCGCTATTCCCGCACCAACGTGCGCGGTGGCGGCGCCAACGGCATCAAGGATACCGGCTCCACCGCCGGTAACGGCCGTCTCAAGCACGCCGTTTCCTATACTCCCATTCCCATCGCCTCCACTATCCAGGGCGTGGACGAGGAGCAGGACTACGGCGACAACGCTCCGCCGCTCCTGTCGGTAGCCGACAACGATTCCCGCCGCATCCGCGTTACCTTCAACGCCAACGCAGCCTTCAACTGGGAAATTGTTGACAACCTGCGCCTCAAGATCGAGGGCGGCCTGGAGAAATACACCCAGACCGACGACCGCTTCTACGGTATGACCACTTACTATGTGGCCAACAACTCCACCGACAAGACGGGCGTTTCCAACCAGCACAAGGAAGCTTTCCGTACCAAGTACCGCAATACCAATACGCTGAGCTATGACTTTGCCAACATCCTTGGCGAGGACCATAACCTCAGCATCCTTGCGGGCCAGGAACTCACCATCACCCAGAGCAACCTCCTCACGCTCATGGTGGACGGCCTCAATGCATCCTACGATGCTCCCATGGCCTGGAACTTCCTCTCTTCCGGCAAGCCGGCCTCGACCAACAACTACTACGATCCCGACGACAAGCTCCTGTCTTTCTTCGGACGTGTGAACTACGACTACAAGCACCGTTACTCGATTGGCGCCACGCTGCGTGCCGATGGTTCCTCCAAGTTCTCCCGCGGCAACCGCTGGGGCCTGTTCCCCTCGGCCGCTGCCTCCTGGACCATCTCCAACGAGCCTTGGATGAATGCCAGCCATGGCTGGCTGGACCAGCTCAAGCTCCGTTACAGCTTTGGTACCGCCGGTAACAACAACATCCCTTCCGGCCAGCTGGTGAAGCAGTACAGCTCCACCGTTACGGCCTGGATCAGCCAGAGTGGCAACTACTGGATGGCCGGTAAAATCATGAACAACCCCGACCTTACCTGGGAGACTACTTACACCCACAACATTGGTCTGGACTTCTCCTTCTTCCAGAGCCGCCTGAGCGGTAGCATCGAGCTGTATCAGAACGATACCAAGAACCTCCTCATCAACTTCCCCATCACCGGTTCCGGTTATGACAGCCAGTACCGCAACCTGGGAAGCACCCGCAACCGCGGTGTCGAGCTCACGCTGAACGCCCCCATCGTCTCCAAGAAGGACTTCTCCCTGAATATCGGCGGCAACATCGCCTACAACCGCAACCGGGTCACTGACCTCGGCGGTCTCCAGCGCATCACCGCCCAGTCCTACTGGGCTTCCACCGAAATCGGCGACGACTATGTGGTGGAAGTGGGACAGCCTATGGGTAACATGTACGGCTTCAAGAGCGACGGCATGTACAGCCCCGACGACTTCACCTGGAACGGTTCCAAGTGGGTGCTCAACGAGGGTGTGGTAGACGCATCCGGCATTGTGGGTGCCAGCTACATGCTCCCGGGTGCTCCCAAGTATAAGGACATCACCGGTGACGGCAAGGTCACCGTGGCCGACCGCACCATCATCGGCAACGCCAGCCCGGACTTCACCGGCGGCTTCAACCTGTCCGGTTTCGTGCACGGCTTCGACTTCAGCGCCAACTTCAACTTCATGATCGGCAATGAGGTGTACAACGCCAACAAGGTGGAATTCACCAGCTCCCGCAAGTTCTCCAACCGCAACCTCCAGAACATCATGGATGTGGACAAGCGCTGGACCAACATTGACTGGACGACCGGTGAGATGATCTCCGATCCCGACCAGCTCAAGGCCGTGAACAAGGGCAAGACCATGTGGGCACCGTTCGTGGGCTCCGCCATCTTCAGCGACTGGGCCGTGGAGGACGCTTCCTTCCTGCGCCTGCAGAGCGTTACCATCGGCTACACCCTGCCCGAGTCCCTCACGCAGAAGATTTACCTGCGCCGCGTCCGCGTCTATGTGACCGGCACCAACCTCTTCTGCCTCACCAAGTACTCCGGATATGATCCGGAAGTGGATACCCGTCGTGCCACTCCGCTTACTCCTGGCGTAGACTACTCGGCCTACCCCAAGAGCATCGGCTTCGTGGCTGGTCTCAACCTCACCTTCTAATCCGAAAAGAATATGAAAAAGATTCTATACTCTGTTCTTTCCGTGGCCGTCGTCGTCCTTGCCGCTTCTTCCTGCGAGAAGATCCTGGACAGCAACTCTCCGTCTGCCTTTGATTCGGCAACCGTCTACGGCAACTATTCGCTCACGGAAGGCACCATCTTCGGTATCACCGAGTCTTTCTGTGAGGTGAACTCTTACCGCGGCCGTTTCCTGCCCTGGTATGGTCACAACACCGATATCGAGTGGTACAACACGTACAAGAAGGGAGACGGCAAGTCGGATATCTCCGCCTATGACTGCCTGCCCAACAACTCCCAGCTCAACCTCTCCAACGGTCCGTTCCCGCTCATGTACATGGGCATCGAACGCGCCAACCTGGTGATTGAAGGGATCCGCGAATACGGCAATCCTTCCGAGCGTCCCGAGATGGCCTATCTTCTGGGTGAGGCCCTCACGCTGCGCGCCATGATCTACTACGACCTCATCAAGGCCTGGGGAGATGTTCCTGCCCGTTTCACTCCGCTTACTTCCGAGACCATCTATGCTCCCAAGGAAAGCCGCGATGTGATTTTCAAGCAGATTCTCTCCGACCTCGAAGAGGCTATTCCCTATATCCCGAATCCCGGTGAGACGGCCGCCACTTCCCGCACCGACCGCGTGAACAAGGTGTTTGCCGAGGGCCTGTATGCCCGTATCGCCCTCCTGGCTTCCGGCTATGCCCTCCGTCCCGAGGACGGCGCCGTTGGAACCGGAGACCTCGGAACCGTTCGCCTGAGCTCCGATCCCGAGCTCCAGAAGGAAGTCCTCTATCCCAAGGCCCTGAATTACCTCAAGGCTGCTTACGGAAAGGCTGCCCTTGAGAGTGACTACGAGTACTACTGGTACAAGCAGAGCAACATGGACAACCTCACCGCCGGACCTGGCAGCGAGACGCTGTATGTGATCCCGTTCGGTGAAGGCCGTGGCCGCTGGAACTACACCTATGCCATCAAGTCCGAGGGCGCCAGCATTACCGCCAACACTTCTCGCGGCGGCGACGTGGGACCGCTTCCTACCGTGTACTTCATGTACGATGAAGGAGACCAGCGCCGTGACGTTACCTGCGTGAACTACCAGTGGAACAAGGGAGATGTCATCGAGCCTGCCGGTATCGGCAAATGGTACTTTGGCAAGTATCGTTTTGAGTGGATGCATGCCCAGCCTTATACGGGCGGCAACGACGACGGTATCAAGCCTGTGGTCATGCGCTACTCCGACATCCTCCTGATGGCCGCCGAGATCGAGAACGAGCTCAATGGCCCCGCCGGTGCCAAGAAGTATCTGGAAGAGGTGCGCGCCCGCGCCTGCGGTGAAGACGCCGCTGCCGCTTATGTGGCCGCCCTTTCCACCAAGGAAGACTTCTTCGAGGCTGTGGCGAAGGAACGCGCCCTGGAGTTCTGCGGCGAGTTCCTGCGCAAGGCCGACCTTATCCGCTGGAACCGTCTCAAGGAAAGCCTGGATGCTGCAAAGGCCCAGATGAACGACCTCCGCGACCTCGCCGGTGACTTCGCCGGCCTCAGCGGTGACATCGCCTATGCCCTCTCCGAGGACGGCCAGTCCATCGACATCCAGTTCCTCGCTCCCGGCGAAAAGGCTCCTTCCGGATACGAACTCTCTGCCGGTTACGTGAACAAGTATGACGATGCCAAGAAGACCGGTTTCTATGCGGAAAAGATTGAAGGCATTTATGCCCAGGATCCCGTCCAGCACATGTTCTGGCCCATCTTCAACGATACCATGACCAACAGTCAGGGCTATATCAAGAACGATTACGGCTACGACAACCTTTAATAGTTCCCCCGAATTATGAAAGCAATGAATAAAATCAAATATGCTGCTCTCGCCCTGGTCGCTCTGGTCGTAGGCGCCTGCACAGCCGAGGAGTTCAGCCCCAATGAGACGCTGGCGCTCAAGCGCTGTCTGCAGCCCATGAACCTGAACGCCCGCGTGAGCGCTTCGCTCGGCGATGTGGTTACCTTCTCCTGGGATGTGACCAAGGACGCCGACTCCTATGCCCTCACCATCTACTCCGACGGTGAAGTCTATCTGACGGAACCGGTGGCCCCCACGGCCGTCCCTTACCAGAAGAAACTGGACGCCGACAAAACCTACACTTTCTCCGTGCAGGCTACTTCCGAAAGCAAGGAGGCCTCCAAGGTGGCCGAATACGGCAAGACCTTCAAGACCTTCGCCGTCAAGGATAACCTCTATATGAAGGTGGCCGACCGCAAGGCTGCCAGCGTGAGCTTTACCTGGAGCAAGGACGTGACCGATTTCGAGGAAGTGGACCGCATCGAGGTCACCCTTCCCGGCTCCGACGAGGTAGTGGCAACCCACACCCTCACCACCGATGAAATTGTGGCCGCTGCAGCTACCGTCGACGGTCTGGAAGCCGGCAAGGAGTATGTGTTTACCCTCTACTTCCTCAGTGCCAGCCGCGGCCAGGTGAATGCCTGGACCGCTCCTTCCACCGAAGGCTTCACCGAGGTTTCCACCGTGGATGCCCTCAAGAACGCCGTGAAGACGCAGGGCGCCCAGATCCTCCTGAAGATGGAAGGTTCCCCGTACGATGTCGAGGCCATGGAAATCGAGGCCGGCTTCACCCTGGTGGGTGAGGAAGCGGCCGATGGTTCCAAGCCCGTCCTGCAGGGCGAACTCCAGTTCGCCGATACCTGGGCCGGCACCAACGTCTATTTCGAGGGTGTCGAGTTCAACGGCGGTCCTACCGCCACCAGTCCTTCCGGCTTCGGCTTCGCCATCCAGAACAAGAATGGCGGTACCGTAGACGGCAAGGCCATTGGCAACATCACCTACAAGAACTGCGTCATCACCGGCTACAGCAAGGGTCTCATGTATGAGTGGGGCAAGGCTATGGTGCTGGGTGACGTGGTGTACGACAGCTGCGAAATCTCCAATATCAACGCCGATGGTACCGGCGGCGGCGATGTCTTCGACATCCGCGGCGCTACCAGCATGACCAAGCTCGCCTTTGTCAACAACACCATCTTCCAGGGCATGCGTACCTTCATCCGTATCGATGCCGGTTCCATTGACAACCTGGTGGTGGAGAACAATACCATCATGAACCTGAACTTCGTGGACAACACCAACAACGCCGGTATCTTCGGCCTGCAGATTGTCCCCGGAGCTGCCTCTTTCAAGAACAACCTCGTCCTCCACATGGTGGAAAAGGCTACCCTGGGATCGGCCAACGCCAAGTACAAGACGCCCGCCGACATTTCCCTGGCCGCTTCCAACAACTGGTACTTTGACGTGGTGGCAACCTACTTCACCGATACCTGGGCCGCTGCTGCCACCGGTTTCAGCGCGCTGGAAGAGGATCCCTGCTACAATGCTGCCGCAGGTCTTTTCAATCTGAACCCCGACTCCGTCATCGCCGACAAGAAGGTGGGTGCTTCCAAGTGGTGGACTCCTTATGTGGAGGAACCCGAAGACCTCACTCAGCCGGCACTGGACGGTGCCCACACCTGGGACCTTTCCAACGCCAAGTACTTCTCCGGCACCATCAAGAAAGAAATGGTGCGTGACGGTATCCTTCTCTCCGGCTCCGAGCAGGCTCCTATTGTGGCGGCCGACGGTGTCCTCCGCTTTGATGGCGCCGCCATCACCAACCGTCAGGGTGTTCCCACCACCGGTTATGTAGCCTTCAAGGTAACGGAGCCCGGTTCCGTGGTGGCCCGCGCCGCCGGCGAAGGAACCGCCCACATCATTGTGGCCGTGCAGCCCGTGGAGGGCGGAGACCTCATCATCAAGGGTGGTGTCTCTCCCGTGGCCGATGCCCCTGCCGCCCAGAAGATCCTCATCAGCGACATAACCGCCGAGAGCTGGGTATACATTTATCCTTCCGGTCCTGTGTCCCTGGCCCAGCTGGCCTGGAGCAAGGATATGTCCGCGGTGAACACGGCCCTTCCGGCCCCGGCTCCCAAGGCTGCTCCCGCTTCCTTCACCGCCGGTGAAGCCACCGACGTTACTATCAGCTGGGAACCCGTTGAGAACGCTGGCAGTTACTCCGTCGTGTTCAGCGGCAAGACCTACGCCGCCGACGGACTGTCCTACACCATCGAGGGCAAGACCACCGGTATGCTCGATCCCGGCAGTTATGCCGTGAAGGTGTTCGCCAACCCCGGCAAGGAAGACATCTACAACACCCAGTCCGAGGCTGGCGTGGCTACCTTCGCCGTGCTGCCTGCGGGCGGCAGCGGTGAATCTTCCGAGTTCATCGTGGCCAGTGTGGAGGACCTTCTGGCCGCCATTGATGCCGGCAAGGACTTCATTACCCTCAAGTACAGCGATACTCCTTACGAGATCGGCGCCCTCACGCTGGTAGCACCCCTGCACCTCAAGGGCCAGGAGAGCGACGGCAAGAAGACCGCCATCAATGCCAGCATCACCCTGAGCGGTGCCATCGGCGGCAGCGTGGTCTTGAGTAACCTCGACATCACCAGCAGCAATGCCGGAACGGCTACTTCCGTCCTCATTGATGACAAGACCACCGACAATGCTCCCGTTGTTGACACCATTGCCATCTATGACAGCTACCTGCATGGCACCAAGGCCCTGTACGACAACTCCGGCAAGGCCGTGTCCAATGTGCAGAACGTCATCTTCAAGGGCAATATCATCACAGGCAGCTCGGACGGTGCCGACTACATCGACCTGCGCGCCGGCGCTCACCACAACTTTGTGTTCGAGAACAACACCGTTGCCAACAGCTGCCGTACGTTTATCCGTACCGATGCCGGCCACGAGATGAACACCGCCCTCATTAAGAACAATACGTTCTACAAGGTGGCCACCAACAGCACCAGCAAGGACAACAACGGTATCCTGCACATCCGCAGCGCCGCCGGTTCCGGCCTCTACAGCTACGAGCTGGTGAACAACTTCTTCTACTCCATCCTCATCGATCCGGCCAGCCTGCCGTCCCATGCCAATGGCTTCCCCAAGCTCAGAAGCGCAAGCGGTATCACGCCTTCCGTCATCCGCAACAACTACTTCTACAACTGCGAAGAGGCCCTGGCCGATTACTCCTTCTGGAAGAATCTGTCCAAGGAAGAGGCTACCCGCGAAGGCGGCGCCATCCTCCCGGCCGATCCTTGCAAGGATGCAGCCAACCTGGACTTCACCCTCACCAACGGTGTCATGATGAACGCCGGCGTGGGTGATCCCCGCTGGAACGCAATGGCCGGCAGCACGCCTTCTTCCGAGATTACGGTGGCCGATGTGGACGGTTTCCTCACGGCTATCAGCGCCGGTAAGAAGACCATCACCCTGGATGCCGGTGAGTACGACCTCACCGCCGTGACGGAAGTACCTGAGGTGTCTGCGGGTAAGCTCACGCTCACCACTCCTCTGAACCTCATCGGTAAGGAAGGAACGGTATTCAAGGGCGGCTTCATCTTCATGCCGGGCGTCACTTCCTTCAGCATGCGGAATATTGCCGTGGACGGAGCCAAGACCGTGGACAATGTGTTCGAGATTGCCGACGACGCCGTGGTGATGAACTCCTTCAGCGTGAAAAACTGTTCCTTCACCGGCGTGAAGAACCGCCTGTTCTATATGAGCAAGAACGGCTCTGTCAATTCCGTCGAGCTTGAGAACGTGCTGGTGACGGGCGTTGAGGGTGGCAACTTCACCTCCGGTGACTTCATCGATGTCCGCAAGGGCACCATGACGGCCCTCAAGGTGAAAAACAGTACCTTCGCCAATGCCATCCGTACCTTCGCCCGCGTTGATGCCGCAACGGTCTGCGCTTCCATCCTGGTAGAGAACAATACGTTCTACAACAACTGCTTCGTGGACAGCAAGGACAACAACGGTATCTTCCATGTGCGCAGCGCTTCGGCCCTTGCCGCCAACGCCATTGACGTGAAGAACAACCTCTTTGTTCACATGCAGCGCGCTGAGGATACTCCTTCTCAGGCACAGGGCTTCCCGAAGCTGGTCTCCAAGACCTCTTCCGCTTTGGGCCTGCCTAACTTCAGCCACAACTACTTTGCCGAGGTACTCACCACCGAGAACAATCTGGACACCGAATACAGCTGGTGGGCCTACTCTCCTCAGGAGACCGCTACCGCCGGTTACGGCGTCGTCCTCACGGCCCAGGTATTCAAGGATGCCGCTAACGGTGACTTCACCGTGGTGCATGACCTGGTGGCCAGTGAAAAGGTGGGTGACCCCCGCTGGATCAAGAGCGCTCCCGCCGCCGGCGAGGCCTTCAAGGTGGCCGATGCCGATGAGCTCGCTACCGCCATCGAGGCTGGTAAGAAGGTGATTGCCCTCACGGGCGCCACCTACGACCTCACGGCCCTTCCGACGGCATCGGCCGGTGTCATTACCCTCAGCCAAGGCCTTACCCTGAAGGGCGTTGCCTACAATGGCAAGAAGCCCGAGGTGCTGGGCGGCTTCAAACTGGCTATGAAAGAGGGTGACTTCATCGTGGAGAATGTCCGTCTGAACGGCGTGTACGACAATGCCGGCGCCGAGGCCAAGGTGGGCAACATGATTGATATCGACGCTGCCGCCGTCATCGGCACCATCGGCCTGCGCAACTCCGAAATCTACGGATATGCCAACCGTCTGGTGAGCGGATCCGGCGCGTCCTCCGTGGACGAGCTGGTGGTAGCCGGCAACCTGGTGCACGACTTTGGCACCAGCGGTGACTTTATCGACTTCCGCAATGGTTCGCTGGGTCACGTGAACATTCAGAACAATACGTTCTGGAACGGTATCCGTACCTTCCTCCGTGTGGATGCGGCTGTGAAAAACGGCGGCGTGCTCGTTGAGAACAACACGTTCTACAACCTCTGCGCCGTGGACAACAAGGACAACAACGGTATCCTGCACGTTCGCTCCACTTCTGGCGTGGCTCCCGTTGCGCTGGGCAGCGCCGCCCGCCGCGTGCTGGTGCGGAAGAACATCTTCGCCGCCATGCACAGGGCCGTCGAGACGCCTTCGAATGCCGCCGGTTTCCCGAAGCTGGTCTCTACCGCTTCCGAGAAGATCAAGCATCCTTACGTCACCGACAACCTCTTCTTCGACATTGATACCGCCGAGCCTTACAGCTGGTGGAACACCATGGTCGCCGAGGATATCGAGGCCGCCGGTCAGGTGCTTACGGAGACTCCTTTCGAGGCCGATCCCGCTACTGGCAAGTTTACCGTGAAAGCCGCTTACAAGGGCTACGGTGACACCCGCTGGTAATCGTTAATAAAGGGAGCCGGGGGTGATACCCCGACTCTCTTCCAGAAACATATTAAACACAAAGTGCTATGAGCTTCATTAACGCTGATTTCATGCTGCAGACAGAGACTGCACGCAGGCTATACCACGAGCATGCCGAGAACATGCCCATTATTGACTATCACTGCCACCTGGTGCCGCAGCAGATTGCGGAAAACATCCAGTTCCGTGATATTACCCAGCTGTGGCTGGTGGACGGCCACTACGGAGACCACTATAAGTGGCGTGCCATGCGTGCCAACGGCGTGAGCGAGGATTACCTCACCGGCGGCAAGCATACCGCCTGGGAGACCTTTGAGAAGTGGGCCGAGACTGTTCCGTACACCATGCGTAACCCGCTCTACCACTGGACGCACCTGGAGCTGAGCCGCGTGTTCGGCATTGACAAGCTCCTGTCTCCCGCTACGGCGCGTGAAATCTTCGAGGAGTGCAACGCCAAGCTGGCTACGCCCGAGTTCCGCGGCCAGGCGCTCATCAAGCGGTTCAACGTGCAGGTGGTGTGCACCACCGACGACCCTGCCGACGACCTTCGCTATCACAAGATGATTGCCGAGCATCCCTTCGGCGTGAAGGTTATCCCCGCCTGGCGTCCGGACTGCGCCATGGCCATCGAGCGTCCGGAATTCTTCCGGAACTATCTGAAGCGCCTCGGAGAAGCCGCCGACATGGAGATTGACTCCTATGCTCACCTGCAGGATGCCCTCCAGAAGCGTCACGACTATTTTGCCGCCAACGGGTGCAAGCTCTCGGACCATGGTCTGGAGAATTTCTACAGCGCTGACTACACCGACGCCGAGATTGAGCTCATCTTCAAGAAAGCGCTCCTGGGGATGGTTCTTTCCCCCGAGGAGGTGGACAAGTTCCGCAGCGCCTTCCTGCACGACCAGGCTGTCATGGATGCCGAGGCCGGCTGGGCCCAGCAGTTCCACATCGGCGCCATCCGCAACAACAACACCAAGATGTTTGCCAAGGTGGGTGCCGATACCGGTTACGACGCCATCCACGACCTTGACATTGCTACGGCGGGTCACCGGTTCTTTGACCGTCTCACCCGCGAGGACAAGCTCACCAAGACCATCCTGTACTGCCTCAATCCCAAGGACAATGCGGTCATGATGACCATGGCCTACACGTTCAACGACGGTACCGTTCCCGGCAAGATGCAGTTTGGCTCCGGCTGGTGGTTCCTGGATCAGGAAGTGGGTATGCGCCGCCAGATGGACTCCCTGAGTAACCTGGGTCTCATCTCCCGCTTCGTGGGTATGCTCACCGACAGCCGCAGCTTCATTTCCTATCCCCGTCACGAGTACTTCCGCCGCATCCTGTGCGATGTCTTCGGAAAGGATGTGGAGCAGGGTAAACTCCCTGCTTCCGAGATGGATTTCATTGGCCAGATGGTGGAGGATATCTGCTACAACAATGCCAAGAATTACTTTAACTTCTAGTTATGAAGTACATTAAGATTAACCCGGCCGACAATGTTGCCGTCGCCCTGCAGGACCTCTCGAAAGGTGATGTTGTGGAAGGCGTTGTCCTTTCCATGGACATTCCGCGGGGTCACAAGATTGTCCTTTCGGCCCTCAAGGCTGGGGACAATGTGATCAAGTACGGTTTTCCCATCGGCCACGTGACCCGTGACGCCGCCGCCGGAACCATGGTGGACCATTCCTGCATTAAGACGAATCTGGAGGGGCTGCTGGAGTATAAGTATGAGCCGTTAGATTACGTTATAAATGATATGAATGGGAGGAAGGAGGGGAGTAAGTGTTTTTCTACCCCACAAGGGGGAGCGAAAAACACTTCTCCCCTCCAGAACACGCCATATACCTTTAAGGGATACCGTCGTGCTGACGGGCAGGTGGGGGTGAGGAACCAGATCTGGGTAATCCCGACGGTGGGGTGTGTGAATGGAATCTGTGAGCAGATTATTGCCCGGTTCAGGGCGGAGGTGCCGGAAGTGACGGGGGTGGATGCGATTGTGCATTTCCCGCACAACTACGGGTGCTCGCAGCTGGGGGACGACCATGAGAATACCCGGAAGGTGCTCTCTGACATGGTGCACCATCCCAACGCCGGAGGCGTGCTGGTGGTGAGCCTGGGGTGCGAGAACAATCAGCTGGATGCGTTCCGTGAACTGGTGGGCCCGGTGGATGAGAGCAGGGTGAAGATGTTCGCCTGCCAGAAGGTGAAGGATGAGGTGGAGTATGGCGTGCAGTGCCTGAAGGAGATTTATGCCGTGGCTTCCAAGGATGTGCGCGAAGATGTGCCTGTGAGCGAGCTTCGCGTGGGCCTCAAGTGCGGCGGCTCTGACGGTCTCAGCGGCATCACGGCCAATCCGCTCCTGGGTGTATTCAGCGACTGGCTGGTGTCCCAGGGGGGTACGACCATCCTGACGGAGGTGCCGGAAATGTTTGGCGCAGAGACCATCCTTATGAACCGCTGCCAGGACGAGGCTACCTTTGACAAGACGGTGTCCCTCATCAACGACTTCAAGGAATATTTCATGAAGCAGGGGATGCCGGTATATGAGAATCCCTCGCCGGGTAACAAGGCGGGCGGTATCTCCACGCTGGAGGAGAAGTCCCTGGGCTGCACGCAGAAGTGCGGCGGCTCCATCGTAAGGGGCGTTCTCAAATATGCCGAGCGTCTCTCCGTGAAGGGCCTCAATCTGTTATCGGCCCCGGGCAATGACCTGGTGGCCTCCACGGCCCTCGGCGCCAGCGGCTGCCAGCTGGTCCTCTTTACTACCGGCCGCGGTACGCCGTTCGGCAGCTTTGTGCCCACCATGAAGATCTCCACCAATACACCGCTCTATGAGGCCAAGCCCACCTGGATTGACTTCAATGCCGGTGTGCTGGCCCAGGACGAGCCCATGGACAGCGTGGCACCGCGCTTTATCGACTATGTGCTCGCCGTTGCTAGCGGCGAGAGCGTCAACAACGAAAAACACGGCATCCGTGAGATTGCCATCTTTAAACAAGGAGTAACATTATAAAATACGATACTATGGAAAGACTAAACCGCAAGTCTGCACCGCAGGCAAAACAGTACACCGAGAAAGTGATCCAGTTTGGTGAGGGTAACTTCCTTCGCGCATTCATCGAGTGGATTATCTGGAAGACCAACCAGAAGACAGATTTCAACGGCTCTGTAGTGGTGGTCCAGCCCATCGAGAAGGGCATGGTTTCCTGGCTCAATGAACAGGACGGCCTCTATCACCTGAACCTCCAGGGCCTGCAGAACGGAGAGCCCGTGAACAGCCTGGACATGATTGACGTCATTTCCCGCGGTCTCAATCCCTACGAGGATTTTGAGGCATACCTCAAGCTGGCCGAGCAGCCGGAGATCCGTTTTGTGATTTCCAACACCACCGAGGCCGGCATCGCCTTCGATCCTGCCTGCAAGTTGGACGACAAGCCCGCCAGTTCCTATCCCGGCAAGCTCACCCAGCTCCTGTATCACCGTTTCCAGTGCTTCAAGGGTGACAAGTCCAAGGGTCTTATCATCTTCCCCTGCGAGCTCATCTTCGAGAACGGCAAGCACCTCAAGGAGTGCATCCGCCAGTACATTAAGCTGTGGAACCTGGGTAGCGAGTTCAGTGCCTGGTTCGAGGGCGCCTGCGGCGTGTATTCCACGCTTGTAGACCGTATTGTCCCCGGTTATCCCCGTGACAACGCTGCCGAGCTTTGCGAGCGCGCCGGTTACGACGACCACCTCCTGGACAAGGCGGAGATTTTCCACCTGTGGGTGATTGAGGCTCCCAAGGAAGTGGCTGCCGAGTTCCCGGCCGACAAAGCGGGTCTGCACGTGCTGTTCGTCCCTTCCGAGGCTCCTTACCATGAGAGAAAGGTGACCCTTTTGAATGGTCCCCATACCGTCCTTTCGCCGGTTGGCTACCTGAGCGGTCTTAACACCGTGAAGGAGTGCTGCGAAGATCCGGAGATTGGCGCCTTTGTGAAAAAGGTCATGTACGACGAGCTGCTTCCTACCCTGAACCTTCCCAAGGAGGAACTCCTGCAGTTTGCCGGTGATGTGGTGGAGCGCTTCCGCAACCCGTTTGTGAAGCACTTTGTAACGTCCATCATGCTCAACTCCTTCCCCAAGTTCAAGACCCGCGACCTCCCCGGTCTCAAGACCTACCTGGAGCGCAAGGGAGAGCTTCCGAAGGGCCTCGTACTGGGTCTTGCCGGTATCTGCACCTACTACAAGGGTGGCAAGCGCGGTGAGGACGAGATTGTTCCCCAGGACGACGAGAAGATCATCGGCCTTCTGAAGGAACTCTGGGCAACCGGCGACGTGCGCAAGGTGGCCGAGGGTGTCCTGGCCGACGAGTTCATCTGGGAAGAGGACCTGAACAAGATCCCCGGTCTCACCGACCTCCTCGCTGCCGACCTTGCCCTCATCCAGGCCAAGGGTATGAGAGAAGCCGTTAAGTCTATTATCTAGCCTATGTCCACACAGAAAAAACTGATGACCAATTGGCGGTGGTGGATTTGCTCGCTGCTTTTCATTGCCACCACGGTGAATTACCTGGACCGCCAGGTACTTTCACTTACCTATAAGGAGTTCATCGCTCCGGAGTTCCACTGGACCGACGCCGACTACGGTACCATTACTTCGCTGTTCTCCATCTTCTACGCCATTGCCTGCCTGTTTGCGGGTAAGTTCGTAGACTGGATGGGAACCAAGAAGGGGTATCTCATTGCGATCGGTGTGTGGAGCCTCGGTGCCGTGATGCACGCCGGCTGTGGAGTAGCCACCACCTGGTTTGTAGACGGAATTGATTCCGTTGAGGCGCTCCGCGCCGTGGAGGCGGGCTCCAATGTGGCCCTGGCCATTTCTACGGTGAGCGTGTATCTGTTCCTCCTTTGCCGCGGTATTCTGGCCCTTGGTGAGTCGGGTAACTTCCCGGCTGCCATTAAGACTACGGCCGAATACTTCCCCAAGAAGGACCGCGCCTTTGCTACGTCCATCTTCAATGCCGGTGCTTCCGTGGGCGCTCTGGCTGCTCCGCTCCTGATCCCGCCGCTTGCCAAGCATCTGGGCTGGGAATGGGCCTTCATCATCATTGGCGGCCTGGGCTTCCTGTGGATGTTCCTGTGGCAGTTCATGTATGACAAGCCCGAGAAGTCTTCCCACGTGAATGAGGCCGAACTGGAATATATTCACCAGGACGACGCAGAGGTGGCAACCGCGTCTGTTGACACGGACGAAAAGTCCATCCCCTTCATGCGCTGCTTTACTTTCAAGCAGACGTGGAGTTTCATTGTGGGCAAGTTCCTTACCGACGGCGTTTGGTGGTTCTTCCTGTTCTGGGCTCCGGCCTACTTCCAGGATCAGTTCAATGCTCCGGCTTCTTCTCCGCTGGGACAGGGCCTTATCTTTACCCTGTATGCCATTGTGACGGTGGTCTCGCTCTTTGGCGGCTACCTTCCCAAGCTCTTTGTGGAGAAAAAGGGCATGCATCCCTACAACGGCCGCATGCTGGCCATGCTCATCTTCGCCTTCTTCCCGCTGGTAGCCCTGGCTGCCCAGCCGCTGGGCGCCTACAGCCCCTGGTGGCCGGCCATCCTCATCGGCATTGCCGGTGCAGGTCATCAGGCCTGGAGCGCCAATATCTTCTCTACCGTGGGTGACATGTTCCCCAAGAGCACCATCGCTTCCATCACCGGTATCGGCGCCATGGCGGGCGGTATCGGCTCCATGATTATCCAGAAGGTGGCCGGTAACCTCTTCACCTATGCCGAGACGCAGGGTGCCGCGTTCCACTTCATGGGCTTCGAAGGCAAGCCGGCCGGTTACTTCATCATGTTCTGCTTCTGCGGACTGGCCTACCTTACTGGCTGGATCATCATGAAGGTGCTGGTGCCTAAGTATCGCCCTGTGGAGGCGTGATGTGGAAGTGCTTGAATAGTAATTAATTAGCGATTTTCTCCCGGGTGAATTCGCCTGGGAGAAAATTCATAAGTAACAGAAAATGAGGTGTTTACAAATCACGCTCACTGGGGTGGCTGCTCTCCTTATGACCGTAGCCTGCGGGAAAGGTGCCCCTGCAGAGCCTGCAGGGGAACTGGCCGTGCCGGAAGGCGTTAAACTGCATGGTACGGCTACCGAAACAAGCCTTACGTTCCAGTGGAACGCGGTGGAAGGCGCTACGGGTTATGACTGGAAACTCTCCACCGAGGGAGAGGCAGACCTTGCCGGTAACGTTGCCAGCCGCAATGTGACCGTTTCTGGCCTTGTGCCCGGTACCGGCTATCAGTTCTCGGTGCGGGCTGTGGCGGGGACACAGGCATCGGCCTGGAGTACTCCTGTGGCGGCGAAGACCGCTGGCGTTAAGCCTGTTCCCGGGGTGAACTGCGTGGATGCACCGCTGGTGATTGAGGTGGGGGCATCGGCCTTCTTGCGGCATTCCGGAAAGATTCTGGTGTATAAAGAGGGTGTGAAGGATGCCGTGGATGTCATCGATCTGGCCGATTTGTCCAAGGTGCAGGTGCTGGAAGACGGTGCCTGCGTTCCGGCGCAGAAGATTGAAACCGTGACGGCCTCCCATACCTTCATGGACGAACTTCACAGCGGCTCCGTCAAGCGCACCGTGCACTATACGCCCCTGCGTCTGAAGGGGGGCAAGCTGTACGTGAAGCTGCATAACCATGTCCTGGATTTTAGCGGAAGCTACTACCTTACCATGGACGAATCTGTGGTAGGAAAGGCTATCGGCAAGGGTGAATGTACGTTCACCACCAAGGCGGCTCCTTCTGGTACTACGCTTTCCGTGAAGCCGGACGGCAGCGGAGACTTCTGCACCGTGCAGGGGGCTCTTACCTACGCCGCTACGCTGGGGAAAGATACGCCTGTGACCATTGAGGTAGGGGAGGGGACCTATCCCGAACTGCTTTTCCTGCAAGGCAAGAACAACGTGACCATCCAGGGCGTGTCCCGGGAAAAGAGCGTGATTGCCTACCCCAACAGTGAAAACTATGTGACGGGCTCCGACAACCGCTGTCTGTTCCTGGCCAAAAGCTGCACCGGACTCACGCTGGAAAAACTGACGGTGGAGAATACGTACTATGCTTCCGATCACAAAGGCCAGGCCGAGGCTGTCTACTTCAACGCAGCCGACAATGGCCGGCTCATCATCGAGGACTGTGCCCTCATCTCCTGGCAGGATACGTTCCTTTGCAAGGGAGAGGTGTATGTGCACGGGAGCCTCATCGCCGGTCACTGCGACTACATCTGGGGCTACCCCAAGGCCTGCCTTTTCGAGGACTGCGAGATTCGCTCCCGCGCTGCCGGTTACATTGTACAGGCACGCGTACAGAACGCTGCCAACAAGGGCTTCGTGTTCCTGAATTGCCGCCTCACGGCAGAAAGCGGTGTGGCCGATGGCAAAATGTACCTGGCCCGCAGCGCCGGACAGGCCGACTGCTATGACAACGTGACCTACGTAAACTGCGCCATGTCTCCGGTGATTGCACCGGTGGGCTGGCTGGGGAGTCCCGCGCCCAATCCTTCCACACCTAGCGCTACGGCCGGCTGGAAGGAGTATGGTACCACGGGCGTCTCCACGGCTTCCCGTAACGCATATGGTAAAACGTTTACAGCCGCTGAGGCGGAAGGCTTCTCCTCCAGGCAGGCTGTACTGGGATGGTAAAATAATAGAACTATGACGAATATTTTCTCACTGAAAGGTAAAAACGCCTGGGTAACAGGCGCCGCCTACGGCATTGGTTTCGCCATTGCCAAGGCTTTTGTAGAAGCGGGTGTGGAGAACATCATCTTCAACACGTCCAATGAGGCCTCCATGGAAAAAGGCCTGGAAGCCTACAAAGAGGCCGGCATCACCAACGTGCACGGCTATGTGTGCGATGTCACCGATGAGGTGGCCGTCAAGGAACTGGTGGCTAAAATCCATGCCGAGGTGGGCCAGATTGACATTCTGGTGAATAACGCCGGCATCATCAAGCGCATCCCCATGCACGAGATGTCCCGCGCCGACTTCCAGCGTGTCATTGATGTAGACCTGGTGGGGCCGTATATCTGCGCCGCTGCCGTGGTGCCCGAAATGATGGAGCGCCGGGAGGGCAAGATTATCAATATCTGCTCCATGATGAGTGAGCTGGGCCGTGAGACCGTATCGGCCTATGCTGCCGCCAAGGGAGGCCTCAAGATGCTCACCCGCAACATCTGCAGCGAGTACGGCGAGTACAACATCCAGTGCAATGCCATCGGCCCGGGCTATATCGCGACGCCCCAGACCGCGCCGCTGCGTGAGCGGCAGGCCGATGGCTCCCGCCATCCCTTCGACAGCTTCATCTGCGCCAAAACTCCCGCCGGACGCTGGCTGGAGCCCGACGAACTTGCCGGCCCTGCCGTTTTCCTGGCCTCCAAGGCTTCTGACGCCGTGAATGGCCACATTCTTTATGTAGACGGCGGTATCCTGGCCTACATTGGTAAACAGCCTAAGTAATGGAAGCCGTTTTCAGCTATATCATCGGCCTGGGGGCCGCAGTCATGATGCCCATCCTGTTCTTTATCCTGGGCATCTGCATTGGCATCAAACCCGGAAAGGCGCTCAAGAGCGGGCTCCTCGTGGGTGTGGGTTTCGTGGGTCTGTCCGTAGTGACGGCGCTGCTCACTTCGTCGCTGGGCGGTCCTTTGAAGCAGGTGACGGAGATTTACGGCCTGCAACTGGGCATCTTCGACATGGGCTGGCCGGCTGCGGCTTCGGTGGCTTACAATACCACTGTTGGGGCTTTCATCATCCCTGTTTGTCTGGGCATCAACATTGTCCTGCTGCTTTGCAAGGCTACCAATACCATCAATATCGACCTGTGGAACTATTGGCACTATGCCTTCATCGGCGCCGTGGTATATTTCGCCTGCGACAATATCTGGTGGGGCTTTTTCGCCGCCATCGTGTGCTTTGTGATTACGCTGTTCATGGCCGACCTCACCACCCGGAAGTTCCAGAGCTACTACAAGGACCTGGACGGCATCTCCATCCCGCAGCCTTTCTGCCAGGGCTTCGTGCCTTTTGCCGAGGGCCTCAACTGGTGCATGGACCGCATTCCGGGATTCAACAAACTGGACATTGACGCCGAGGGCATGAAGAAGAAGTTCGGCCTGCTGGGTGAGCCCCTTTTCCTGGGTGTGATTGTGGGTATTGCCATCGGCTGCCTCAGTTATCCTTCCTGGTCCGAGATTGCGAACCATATCCCCGCCATCCTGGGCCTGGGCATCAAGATGGGCGCCGTCATGGAACTTATCCCGCGCATTACCGGCCTCTTTATCGAAGGCCTCAAGCCCATTGCCGAAGCTACCAAGGACATGGTGTCCCGCAAGTTCAAGAACAGCGCAGGCATCAACATCGGCATGAGCCCTGCCCTGGTCATCGGCCATCCCACCACCCTGGTGGTTTCGCTCCTGCTCATTCCTGTTACCCTGCTGCTGGCTGTGATCCTGCCCGGCAACGAGTTCCTGCCGCTGGCATCGCTGGCCGGCATGTTCTATGTGTTCCCGGCCGTGCTGCCTGTCACGAAGGGCAATGTGGTGAAGACTTTTGTCATCGGCCTGGTGGCTCTCACCATCGGCCTGTATTTTGTGACCGACCTGGCTCCCTGGTTCACCCTGGCTGCGCAGGACGTGTATGCCCGCACCGGAGATGCCGCTGTGGCCATTCCCGAAGGCTTCCAGGGCGGCGCGCTGGACTTTGCCTCCAGCCTTTTCTCCTGGGTCATCTTCCACCTGGTGCACGACTTTAAATGGGTGGGCGCAGGCATCCTGGTCATCGGCACTACCGTGATGGCTATCTTTAACCGCAGAAGAATTATCAAAGCATCCTATGAAAAGAATATTGACCGCAGCACTGCTGCTTAGTACCCTTGCCATGAGCGCACAAACCAAGTACACTATCCAGACCGCCTGCCATCCCTCCGATGTGAAGCACTACGACACCGAGACCCTCCGGGCCCGTTTCATGATGCCCGAGGTGATGGTGAATGACGAGATTCGTCTTACCTATTCCCTCTACGACCGCTTTATCTTCGGCGGTGCCGTGCCGGCTACCAGGCCGCTGGTTCTGGAGACCATCGACCCGCTTAAGGCTACCTACTTTTTGGAGCGCCGCGAGCTGGGCGTGATCAATGTGGGCGGTGAAGGAATCGTTTCCGTGGACGGGAAGGAGTATGTCCTTAAATTCAAGGAGGCCCTCTATGTTGGACGTGGGGCCAAAGAAGTGATTTTCAAGAGTAAAGATGCTGCCTGCCCGGCACACTTCTACCTTAATTCCGCTACGGCTCACAAGGCCTACAAGACGCAGCTCATCACCATCGACGGCCGTAAGGGCTCCCTCAAGGCCAATTCCTTTGCTGCCGGCAAGATGGAAGATTCCAACGACCGTGTCATCAACCAGCTCATCGTCAATAATGTGCTGGAAGAGGGCCCCTGCCAGCTGCAGATGGGCCTCACCGAGCTCAAGCCCGGTTCTGTCTGGAACACCATGCCGGCGCACACCCATGCCCGCCGCATCGAGGCCTACTTCTATTTCAATGTGGGCGAAGGCAACATGATCTGCCACTTCATGGGTGAACCGCAGCAGGAGCGTATCCTGTGGCTCGCCAACGAGCAGGCCGTCATGAGCCCCGAGTGGAGTATCCACGCCGCCGCCGGCACCTCCAACTACATGTTCATCTGGGGCATGGCCGGTGAAAACCTCGATTACGGCGACATGGACAAGATCCCCTACACCTCCATGCGCTAGCGCGATCGTGCGATAACGCGCTGGTTTTCAAGTGCTTAAGTTTTTCTCTTTAGGCCGAGCAGCCTAAAGAGAATTTTTTATAATGCTGGTAGTCAGCGAATTACGCCGATTCGCGGGAACGATATGTGTAGGGCCGATGGGGGTTGGGCCGATGGGAGTCACTTTGCGCACCTGTCCTAACCAACTGATTAGCAGCTGTTTAGCTTTTTCTCTTTTAGGCCGAGCAGCCTAAAGAGAATTATTCATGATGCTGATATTCAACGCGTTACGACGATTCGGGAATTACTTGAGATTGTAGGCGTCCAGGCGGGCCTGGGCGCTCTGGCGGTCCACTTCGGTTTCGCCGTTTTTGGCCATGAGGGCCAGATACTTCTTTTCCAGCTTGATGTCCTTCATGGTACGGGCCATGAGGATGCTGTTCTTCAGGGCCGTCATGTCGGAGGGGTGTTTCTTGAGTACCTGGTCGTAGTACTTGCGGGCCTGCTTGTACTCCTTGCGAACGAGATGGTAGCTACCGAGGTTGTCCAGGAAGAGGGGCTCGTCCTTGCAGTAGGTGAGCAGGTGCTCGCTCAGCGCTTTGAAGGCCTGGGCCGATGTCTCCGAGCCCAGCCGGAAAATGGCGACGCAGTAGTCCTGCATGAACGCGCGGAACTGCTCCTCGGTAATGCCGTCCATGCCCTCGTATTCCCATACGGGATGTTCCCTGTAGTGCTTGTCAGCCAGGGCTTTGAGCTCCTGGAGGGTCATTTCGGGCTTGTCCTTCTCGTAGGCGAGGAGGGCGTCAATCCGGGCCATGCGGTAGTCGAGGTGCCAGGGTTTGAGGGTAATGGCCTGGCCGATGGCGCTGTTGGCCTGGGCAAATAGGTCGTCGTCATAGTCGAAGACTTCGAAGTAGTTGTGCTTGTTGCCCAGGGAGTCGGTCATGGGAAGGATCGGAGCCTGTCCCAGGTATTTGTCCACGCTCATGTCCTCGATATGCGAGGTGCGGCTGCGGGTGAAGCAGAAGTTGAACCGGGCCAGGTACAACTGAGGGTCTTCGGGCCAGGCTGCCTCCCATTTGTTAAGAAGGGTTTCCACGCCCAGGCCGGCGGGGCCCACGCGCTCTGCCAGGTTGGTGTACCGGCGCAGGAATTCATTCTGAGAGAGGGCTTCCTGGGCCGATGCCATCATGGGCAGGGCCAGGACCATAAGGAGGAGGGTCAGCGTTCGTTTCATCGGATATCCATTCGTATGCGTTTGTTCTTGGGATAGAGGTTGTTGCAGCGCTTTCCGAGGTTCTTTCCGGGGCCCAGCGCATGACCTTCATAGCCGATGGTCACCGGGCCGATGGGCGCCCCTTCCGGAAGCACGATGGCGTCTCCGTGAAGGTAGTGAAGGGCGGTGAGCCGATCGACATTGACAAGGGGGGCAGTCGTATCACTGCCGGAGGGCGAAGGCACTTTCCCCGTTGCTGAAATAAAGGCCGATGCAACGGGGAAAGTGCCGTTCGCCCTTCCGGAAAGGACACTGATATTCTCGGAGTCGTGCTTCCTGAGGGCGGCGACGTACTGGCCCTCGCCGGGGACAAGGCCCGGGAGGAGGACGTAGCCGTATTGGGTGTTGACGGCCGGAGGGAAAGGCGGGAGCGGAATGACATCGGCCCCCAGTTCCTTTGCGATCCACTCCACGGTGTCGTCGTTCTCGAAGTGGTTGAAGGTGCAGGTGGAGTAGATGAGGATGCCGCCGGGGGTGAGGGTGGGCCAGATATCGGCTAGAATCCTGCGGCTTCTGGCGGCACAGAATTCTACGGTTTTGAGGCTCCAGTCGGCGATGGCCTCTTCGTCTTTTCGGAACATGCCTTCGCCGGAGCAGGGGACATCGGCCACGATGGCGTCGAAGGCGGGCTCGTCGCCGAAGGCCGAAGGGTCCCGCGAGACGGTGGCCACGCACGGGTCTCCCCAGGTTCCCACGTTGGAGCGGAGGACTGCGAAGCGGTTTTTCATGACCTCGTTGGCAATGAGGGAATAGCGGTCTCCGAAGCGTTCCCTCAGCGATGCGGCAAGGTCGGTGGTCTTTCCGCCGGGGGCGGCGCAGAGGTCCAGCACGCGGCAGCCGGGCTGCAGATGCTGCGTCACTTCACGGAACACATGGCCCACGAACATGGCCGATGTATCCTGCACATAGTAGCAGCCGGCATGGAAGAGCGGGTCCAGCGTAAAGACCGGGCGCTCTTTCAGAAGATAGCCGTACGGGCTCCAGGGCACTTTTTCGGCGTCCGGGAAGGGGCATTCCTGCAGCTTGGCGGGGTTCAGGCGGATAGAAACCGACGGCGCCTCCGAAAGCGCCGCCGCAACGGTATCGGCCTTCCCGGTGGAAGCCTGCAGCAGTTCTATGAAACCCTCCGGGAACACTATTTACCGGCCCACTTTTCCATATCGAACCCTTCCGGCATCTTGCCGTTGGAGGCATCTACCAGGCTGTCTACCATCTGGTCCAGGGCTTCTTTAATCTTGCCGGAAAGCATCATCTTCATCATGAGGTTGAGGTCTGCTTCCACGCTTACCCAGAAATCTGTGTGGTAGGCGTTCTCTGCGGCGGGCTCAAAGTGAATGACAATGTGGAAGGCGAAGGGGGCGCCGTAGTCTACCAGCTCAATGCGGCTGTAAGGCACTCTCTGGTGCACTTTGACCCCGATGTTGAAGCCCTGCACCGTAGCGGAGAGGGTATCCATGTCGGCGGTAATCATTTCCCGCTTGTCTTCGGGGAGCATCTTTACAAAGTTGGAAAGGTCTGTAAAGGACATATACAGCTCGTAGGGCTGGCGGGACACGGTTCCGTGCTTACTTTCGATATTGGTCATAATTGATTATCTTTGCATCTTGCAAAGTTAACAAAAATCATGCACAAAATATATTTCGAGAAGCGCTGTATCATTATTTGTTCCCCGGACGAGGAGGCCCTGGCCGATCCCAACTCCGTGGAGTTCCACGTAGGGGAAATCATTGACATTGGCGCCCTGGTGCGGATGTTCGAAGTGCAGGACACCCTTTCCCGCATCTATATCCCCACTACAGACATCGAGAAAACGTATCGGCGCATCTGCTCGGAATTCAAAGAGGTGAATGCCGCCGGAGGGCTGGTGAGCAATCGGCGCGGAGACTTCCTCCTCATCTCCCGTAACGGCCTCTGGGACCTCCCCAAGGGCCATCAGGAGCCAGGCGAAGACATTGAAATCTGCGCCATGAGAGAGGTCCAGGAAGAAACCGGCGTGGACCAGCTGGACCTTCGCCGCCTCATCTGCATCACAGACCACGTGTACTACCGCAATGAGATGTGGCATCTCAAGCACACCTGGTGGTACGACATGCTCTACACAGACCCCACCAACCTCACCCCCCAGCGGGAAGAAGACATCACCAAAGCTGCCTGGGTAGCCAAAAGCTCCCTGCCTCCTTTCCTCAAAAACACCTATCCCTCCATCCAGGAGGTCTTCCGCGAAGCCAGGATCTGATTCTCGAATCGACGTAACGCACTGGCTATCAGTGTTGTGGGTAATTCTCTTTAGGCTGGTCGGCCTAAAGAGAAAAAGCTAAACGGCAGCTAATCAGCGGGTTAGGGCGGGTGCGCGAAGTGACCCCCATCGGCCCAACTCCCATCGGCCCTGCACATATCGTTCCTGCGAATCGGCGTAACACGTTGACTATCAGCACTGTTAGTAATTCTCTTTAGGCTGCTCGGCCTAAAGAGAAAAAATTAAGTGTTTGATAATCAGTGACTTGGCTCGGGTGCGAGGCTAGCGGCTCGGGTGCTCCTTCTGGTAGAGCTCCCAGGAGTTGAAGAGGTTTTGCCAGATGGCGTAGAGGCCGCCGGCGACGGAGGTGACGGGCGTCATGTAGTTGTAGCCCAGCCAGATGAGGAAGCCGGTGTTCTTCTGGCCCAAGGTCTGGCCGGCGGTGATGCTGTCGGTGATGCTGTCGGCGAGGCTCTCATGGGCCGATAGCCCCGCGCGGGCCGCACGCGCCCGTCCCAGGCGGCGGCCCAGCCAGAACTGCACGAAGCAGGTGCCGGCCGAGACCAGCACGATGCCGGCGAACGCCCCCACGCCGAGCCCGCTTGCAAGGAGTGCCCGCGTGGACAGCACCATGGCCAGCGTAAGGCCGATGCCCCACACATAGAACGAGTTGGAAGCCCAGCGCATGAGCGCGCGCTGCAGCCGGTGCGTAGTATAACGGATGAGCCAGGCCAGGAGTCCCGGCAGGATAAGCACCGGGAATACTTTCCAGGCAATGTGCCCCACATAGGCCCAGAACCCCAGGGTGGACGAAGGGTTCACCAGCGGAATCACCAGCGGAATGAGGAAGGTGGCCGTCACATTGATGATGACAAGGTATGTCACCGTTGCGGCCAGGTTCCCGCCCAGTTTGTCCGTGATGACGCCGGCGGCCGATGCCGTAGGACAGATCATGCACAGCATGGCGCACTCGGCAAGCATCCGCGCGGCGCCGCGGGTGACGGCGACAAGGCCCGCCAGCGCAAGGAAGCTGAGCACCTGCACCAGGAGTGCCCCCAGGTGCCATCGGCTCACATGGAGGTCGTGCGGGGAAATCTTCACGAACTGAAAAAAGAGGAGCGTCGCAATCACCAGCCGCTGCCCTTCGCTCGCGGCAATGTGCAGCCAGTGGCCGTACGCGTGCAGCGCCGGCGTAACGTGATAGAGAAGGTACAGCGACGTGCCCAGGACAATGGCCCCGGGCAGCATCCAGTCCTTCAGGAACTGGACCGCCTTATTCATTCCTGACGGGAACAAGCGGGCCGATGACCCTGTCGACGAGCGGGTCCGTAAAATGCATGCAAAGCCCGGTGAGGATGGCCAGGATGAGCGTTCCCTCCCGGATGACGACGGTGGCGCCGTTACCGGTGAGAAGGCCGAAGGCCCACCATGAGAACGCGGCGGTGATGACCACAAGCGCAACGTCAAACCACACCTTCATGGTGCCGAAGGGGAGGTGGAAGACATCGGCCAGCACGGCCACCGTCTTGTCTCCGGCGAGGATCCAGCCGTCTCCGAGGACCTCCAGCTTGATGCCGATGGCGGTAAGGACCACGGCCGCGAGGCTCAGCAGGATTTGCCACAGGTAGCTGCCGGCAGGGGTAAAGGCGTCAAAGAGCCAGATGGAGGCGTCGCACATATAGCCAAAGACGAAGGCGGCCGGAATCTGCATGAGATACTGCCACTTGAAGTTCCGGCGAAGGATGAGAGCCTGCGAGCCGATGAAAATAAGATGCATCATCCACGTGAAAGTACCTACCGAGATGGCGGGCCAGCGGAGGTTGAAAATGGTGGGCGGACAGGAAGGCGGGGCTATCCCCAAATTGGATTTAATGGAGATTCCCACGCCCAGCGCCACCAGAATGAGGCCCAGGGTTGAAATTCCATAGCGAATACTAATATTCTTTAGGTTCATAAAGTTCCTTTTGACCATGCAAATATCCGCAATATTGTGTAATTTTGCAAACTTCAGAGATTGAAAGCAAAAACCTTAAGAATATGAAAAAAGGAATCGTAATGATGATGTCAATGCTCGCTTTCGCAGCATGTGCGCCCAAAAGCGGCGCCCCGGCCCTGGACATGGCCAGTCTGGACACGTCCGTGAGCCCCAAGGAAGATTTTTACCAGTACTCCACCGGCGGCTGGCAGAAAAACAACCCGCTCCGTCCGGAGTTCTCCCGTTATGGCAGTTTCGATGCCATCCGTGAGCGCACCCAGGAAAACCTCAATGCCCTCTTCGAGAGCATGACCACCCTGGAGGCCAAGCCCGGCACCGTGGACCAGAAGATCTCCGACCTCTACAAGATGGCCCTGGACTCCACCACCCGCAACAGCCTGGGCGCCCAGCCCATCCAGCCTTATATCGCCGAGATTCAGGCCGTAAGCTCCAAGGACGAGCTCGCCACCCTGCTTGGAAAGATGAACCTCTACGGTGAAGGCGGCTTCTTCGGAGCCGGCGTAGAGGCCGACCTCACCAACAGCGACATGCAGGTTCTGTACCTGGGCCAGAGCGGCCTGGGTATGGGAGACCGCGACTACTACCTCAAGGCCGAGAACAAGGCCCTTTACGACGGCTACAAGGCCTTCCTCGAGAAAGTGCTGGGCCTTGCCGGCATTGATGCCCCCGAGAAAGTGGCCGCCCAGGACCTGGAAGTGGAAAATGCCCTGGCCCAGTTCTCCTGGACCCGCGAGGAGAACCGCAACATGCAGGCCATCTACAACCCCATGTCCACGGAGGAAATCGTGAAGGCTTTCCCTGGTATCCGCTTCGACAAAGTGTGCGAGGCCGCCGGCGTCGCTCCCCAGGAGAAAGTGATCGTGCAGCAGCCTTCCTTCTTCGAGGGCCTGTCCAAGCTCATGGAGAAGACCTCCCTCGAAACCCTCAAGTCCTACCTCCTGGCCCAGTTCGTCTCCGGCCAGTGCGGCGCCCTGGACGACGAATTCTATACCGCCAGCTGGGAGTTCTTCTCCCACCAGATGTCCGGTGCCCAGGAGCAGCAGCCCCGCTGGAAGCGCGCCATGAGCGTTCCCAACAGCCTGCTGGGAGAGGCCGTAGGCGAGATGTATGTCTCCCGCTACTTCCCCGAGAGCTCCAAGAAAAAGATGGTTACCCTCGTGGAGAACCTTCGCACCGCCCTTAGCCAGCACATCGAGACGCTGGAGTGGATGGGTGACAGCACCAAGGTCAAGGCCCAGGAGAAACTGGCCGCCTTCACCGTGAAGATTGGCTATCCCGACAAGTGGAAAGACTACAGCACCCTGGAAATCAATCCCGCCAACACCTACTATGAGAACCTGCGTAACGCCAGCGCCTGGTACGTGCAGGACAACCTGTCCAAGCTGGGCAAGCCCACGGACAAGACCGAGTGGGGCATGACTCCCCAGACCGTGAACGCCTACTACAACCCCACCACCAACGAGATCTGCTTCCCGGCCGCCATCCTCCAGAAGCCCTTCTTCGATCCCGAGGCCGACGAACCCGTGAACTACGGTGGCATCGGCGTCGTTATCGGCCACGAAATGAGCCACGGCTTTGACGATCAGGGCTCCATGTTCGACGCCAGCGGCAACATGGTGAACTGGTGGACCGCCGAGGACAAGGCCAAGTTCGACGCCCTGGGAGACAAACTGGTTGCCCAGTTCGACGCTGTTGAAATCCTGCCCGGCGTAAAGGCCAACGGCCGCTACACCCTGGGTGAGAACATAGGAGACCACGGTGGCCTGTCCATCGCTTTCACCGCCATGGAGAACGCCGTTGCCGGCAAGAAGGATCCCATGATTGACGGCTTCACCCGTGCCCAGCGCTTCTACCTCAGCTACGGCGCCATCTGGGCCCAGAACATCACCGACCAGGAGAAAGCCCGCCTCACCAATCTGGACGTGCACTCCCTGGCCGAGAACCGCGTGAACGTGAGCGTGCGCAACTTCCAGACCTTCTTCGATGCCTTTGACATCCACGAAGGAGATGCCATGTTCCGTCCCGAGGAGGAACGCGTACACATTTGGTAGCACAGGCTTTCATATCGCGAAAGCTTAGATTTCAGGGAAACGTGGCGGCGGTGGCAATCGCCGTCAGTTTCTTTATTATCATCGTGGCTGTGGCCGTCAGTGCCGGTTTCCGGAATGCCATCCGGAGCGGCGTGGCGGCCATGACCGGCGATGTAAGGGTAGAACCCTATACCTCCGGAACGGGCTCCGATCCCGTTTCCATGCCCGCCGATCTTCCGTCTCTGGAAGAGATCCGGGCCCTTCCCGGCGTGGTGGACATAACGCCCGTCGCCGTCCGCGCCGGCATTGTCAAAAACGGCGACATTATCCATGGCGTGGTGGTCAAGGGAATCCCCGGGAAAGACGGCGGCCTTGCTGTCTCCATTCCCCATCGGCTCCAAGAAATCACCGGCCTCGGCGTGGGCGACGACCTCCTCACGTACTTTGTGGGAGAGAAGGTGCGCGTGCGTAAGTTCCACATCACCGCCATCCACCGGGACCTCGTGGAGGTGGACGACAACCTCCTCGTCTACGCCAGCCTCTCCGACATGCAGCGTCTGAACGGCTGGGCCGATGGTGAAGTCTCGTGCCTCGACATATCCCTCAGCGAGGGTGCGTCGCGGGAGGAGGTGGCGGGGGCCATCGGCCATATTCTCCTCAGCAGCGGCCATCCGGAGGAAGAAGCGCTGTACGTGAGCTCCTCCGAGGATGCGTATCCCCAGATTTTTGACTGGCTCAAGCTGCTGGATTTCAATGTGCTGGTGATTCTGGTACTGATGACGCTGGTAGCCGGCTTCAACATGGTGAGCGGGCTTCTGATCATGCTCCTTCGCAATGTGCCCACCATCGGCACGCTCAAGACGCTGGGCATGGGGAACGGCGCCATCGGAGGTCTCTTCGTGCGTATCGGCGCCCGTGCCGTGCTGCGCGGCATGCTCATCGGCAACGCCCTGGCCCTTCTTTTCTGCTTTGTGCAGGGCAAGTGGCACCTCATTCCGCTGGACCCCGCCAACTACTTTGTCTCCTACGTTCCCGTCCACGTGAACCTTCCGTGGATCCTTGCGGCCGATGCCGCCGCCTTCCTCGGCATCCTCGCCCTTCTGTGGCTCCCCTCGCTGGTCATCTCCACCCTCGACCCCGCCAGGACCGTCAAGGCCGACTGACTACTTGGGATACACCCTTGAATAGTACTGGTACGTGTCCAGTACGTTATTGACGTAGGATACGGTGTGGTGGCCCTGGGGAAGGAGCCGGGCTACATTGTTCCAACGGGAGGAATCCAGTCCCAGAGTGTCGGCCTGGGTAATGAGGCGGCTGACATTGCCCTCTCCGTAGTTGTACGCGGCCAGGGCAAATTTTACCGATTCCATGGGCGTGGCACCCGGGAACATGCCTTCCAGTCGGTGCAGGTAGCGCGCCCCGACGGAAATGTTCCGGGCTGGATTGGCCAGTTCCTCCGCCGTGTAGCGGCTGGAGCGGATTTGCATGAGGCCGCGGGCACCCTTGTGCGAAGTGGCACCGTTGTGGAAGCGGGACTCGTGGTACACCACGGCAGCCAGCAGCCGCCAGTCCGAGCCGATGCTGTCGGCCGCTGCCCGGATCAGGTTGTCGTACTGGGAAATGGACGTCAGGTTCACGGGCTTTCCGGACAGATATCGCCGCTGCATGCGGTTGAACCGCTCCGAAGCGGTGAGTTCCGTAATCCAGCGGTTGATGTGGCGGAGCGCCTCGGTTTCAGAAGCCCGGACGGCCCATACGGTACCATCGGCAAAAGGACGCGAGAAAGCGACGTTGTCAGGAATGTCGGAGACTTCCTCGGGGACGATCATCAGGTCTACGGCACCGCTTGCGAGCGAGTCCAGCGGCCAGTCTCCCGGGATGATGCGCATCTCCACGTTAATGTCTTCGGCATACTTTTCCACCAGGTTGCGCATGAAGACCTCGTCTTCCCTCGGAACCATGCAGATATAGTGATGATCGGCAGGGGGAGGCGCGATACGCTTATAACTCCTCATGGGAATCAGGAGCAGTATGGCCGACAGAACGGCTGCGTATATGGCCTCTCGTTTACTCATTTTCTATTACCGGAGCGCCCGCCGGATGCCCCCGACGATCCTCCTCCTCCGCCGCTGCCGCCGCCGAAGCTGCCGCCGCTCGCACGGGAAGACAGCGTCTTCATGGTACCCAGGTGAGGACGGAACGGCCATGAGATGCCCAGCTTGATCATGGGCGCAGTCTGGATATAATGGTGCGCGGTGAAGAAGTCGTGTTTCTGGGCCGGCCAACCGCGACCGGCGTTCTCATATTTGAGGAAAATGCAGCACTGTTTCCACTGGGCATTGATAAAAATGTCCGTGACGGGAACATTGCCGTACAGGTCCTCATCCTGCAGGGTAAATACGCCGGCTACCGGGTTGTAGGAAGGGATTTCCCAGCGGGTGGTATAGCGCGTATTAATACCAATCTGCAGCTGCAGCGTCTTGGGGTCTACAATGTTGAACTGCACGTAGTACCTCAGGTTCAGGGCCAGCATGGGAAGGGGCAGTACGTCCTGGGCCGATGACACCTGGAACAGCGCCGAGTTCTCCAGATGGAGCGGTCCCAGCGGCAGGTGATAGAACAGGCCGGCCGTGAGAACGCTCACGGCATCCGTGTGCTGCCGCGCGATGCCCTTGGCGTCGTAGTAGTTGTACCCCGTGAGAAGGGCATAGCCCACCTCCGCTTTCAGGCGCCAGCGGGGAATGTCCAGCGTACCCTGGATACGCGTGGTGGATGTCTTGGAGAAACCATTCTCCCACTTGAAGTGGTTGGAGAAGAAATGCTGCGTGTAAAAGTCCGGTTCCTTCAGGGAGGTCTCAAAGTGCGCGCCGATGGAAATGGGGCTTCCCGGTTCCCGGCGGAAGGGGAACAGGCTCACCTTGGCATTGGCCTTGACGGAAAAGTCTCCGGCCTCCTGCCCGGCAAAATGCAGCAGCCCAGTGGCATCCCAGCTGAAGTACTTGCTCAGCTTACCCTCGGCTCCGGCATAGGCGTAGAAACTGATCCAGCGGTGGTTTCCGCCCCGGTAGAGTACTTCGTCGGGGCTCTGCAGGTAGAAATTCTGGATGCGGTTTCCCACGCCGCCCTCGATCTTGGAGACGATGGCGTCTTCCTTCCAGGGCTGCAGGCGCAGGAAGATGCGGTTCTCCAGGCGGGACGTGCGGAGGCTGTCGGCACTCTTGTTGGGATTGATATACAGCGCGTTGTCGTAGAACTTGGACAGCTGCGCGGAGGTGTTGTCCACGTACTTCTTGCTGTAGACGGTATATTCCGTGGACGTGCCGATGAAGCCCGTGGTAATGTCCTTGTTCAGGGTGTCGGACGGGGTCCAGCTGGTGTCCTTGCGGTGCTTGAGCTTTTCCAGGAACTCGAAGGGGATGCGGACGCTCTGGTCGTAGAAGACCGTTATCTTCTTGAAACGGTTGGAGGCGGCCGCGAGGTTTACCTCGATTTCCCGGACGTCCACGGTAGTGTCCCGCACCCACATGTTGTCCTGGACGCCGCCGCTTTCCTGGCGGATGAGCCGGTTGAAGATGAAACCGCCGTGGGCCAGGTATTTCTTGCCCAGGAAGTTGCCGGCCACGAAGTAGGTGTTGTTCTTGGTTTCCTCGTTGCGGAGGACACCCGCGCCGCCGTAGCGCTTCATCTCCAGTGCCACGTTGAGCTGGGGCAGGATGTTCTGGGTGGTGAACACCCGGAAGTTGTCTGCACTGAGGCTGCTGTTGGAGAAGATGTTACCGTAGTATTCCAGCTCCGTATAGGGCGTCTTGGTATTGAACTGCGGCAGGTTTTCGGGGGTATAGGTCCAGCTCTCCAGCGGAGCGTAGTAGCTGGTGGAGTTCTCCCGGCCCCGCTGGAAGAAGTTGTATTCCTGGACGGCGCTGCCCGGCATGCCCAGCCAAGTGGCCCCTACGTCCTTTCTCATGAAGGGGTAGTCGTAGAAATGGTAGTTGGCGGTGGTGTCCCACTCAAAGGTCTCGATGCTGTTGTAGAGCCGGTTGTGCTTCCAGGTTACCATGCGCTTGTAGTACAGGGAATCCGGAAGGAAGGCCGTTTCCAGGATACGGGGCGTGTTCTGGCGGATACTGTCCTTGATGTGCTGCAGGCTGTCCTTGCGGCGCAGGATGGAGTCCTGCCGGTGGAGGAGCCGCGGCAGGGTTTCGTGCTCGTAGATCCAGCGCTTTTGCTCGGCCTTGCTCATGGCGGCGAACTTGCGCTCCCAGGCGGCCTTGGCGGCGGCGGTGGAATCGGCCAGGAACAGCGAGTCGATAAGGGGCCAGGTGAGGGTGTCTCCGGCGTCCTTGAGGGAGTCTACCACCACCTGGTGCGTGTAGCTGTCTTTGATGGCTACATACCACTGGTACAGGAACGGGTCTACGAGTTTGAGGCTGTCGGGCACCTTCATGGTGTCGCGGGCATAGACTTTTGGCGTGGTATCTTCCTGGGGCTCGGCAAAAAGGTCGAATTCTTCTTCCTCTGCGATGGAGTCCAGCGGGCTTTTCAGGGTGGTGTCCGGCAGGGGAGAAGTGACCACGGTGTCCCGCTGGGGGAACCATGTACGGAGACGTGCGGCGCGGTTAACTTCCACACCTACAGTCTGTGCCGCCACCGCTCCCACGATGGCCAGGGGTACCAGGATGTCGCTCCAAATCTTCGCCATAGACGACAAAGTTACGAATAAAATTTGCAAGAAAAATGGCAAATTGTTAATTTTGTGGGATTTTTGGAATTAACAATTAACTAAAAATACCTTTTTATGGCAACAACTGCTGATCTGAAGAACGGAATGTACATCATGTTCAACGGCAAACCCTGCGCCGTTGTGTACTTCCAGCACGTGAAACCCGGCAAGGGCCCTGCCTTTGTCAAGACCAAGCTCCGCAACCTCGAGAACGGCCGCATCCTGGAGAACACCTTCACCGCCGGTGTCAAGCTTGACACCATCAGCGTGGAGCGTCGCCCCTACCAGTTCCTCTATGACGACGGCGAGGCCTTCAACTTCATGCACGAGGAAACCTACGAGCAGATCACCCTTCCCCACGACGTTGTCGAGAACTCCGACCTCATGAAGGAAGGCCAGCACGTGGAAATGATGTTCATGACCGAACCCGAAGAGCGCTGCCTCACCTGCGAGCTCCCCACCTATGTAACCCTCGAGGTTACCTACAGCGAGCCTGCCGTGAAGGGCAATACCGCTTCCACCTCCGCCCTCAAGGAAGTTACCCTGGAGACCGGTGCCAAGATCATGGTTCCCCTGTTCATCGAAACCGGCGAAATCATCACCGTCAACACCACCGACCGCTCCTACGGCCAGCGCGTGAAGTAAGACATTCGGAAAAGATAAAAAGGAGCCTCAGCGCTGAGGCTCCTTTTTTATTTGTATTCAGGCCTTGGGATATTTGACCGTGAAGCACGCCCCGCCCAGGGTGAAGGAACGGGAGTAGGAGATGGTGCCGCCGCAGTGCTCTGCGATGCGCTTGCAGATGGCAAGGCCCAGACCGCTGCCGCTGGTCTTGGTGGTGAAATCCGGAGTGAAGATGCGGTCCTGGTTGCTCTCGGATACGCCCGGTCCGTTGTCTTCCACCACAATTTCATAGAAACCGTCTTCCACGCCATTGCGAAGGGATACAAGAAGACGTTTTTCTCCGGAGACTTCGTCCACAGCCTGGATGGCATTGGTGATGAGGTTTACCACCACGCGCGTGAGCTGCGGACGGGGTGCCATCACCCAGGCTTCCGGCAGGCCGAAGTAGTCTACGCGGATATCTTCCCGGGAGTCGAACAGGTCCACTTCCTGCTGCAGCAGGGCATCGAGGTCCAGCTTCTCCGGTTTTTGGTCGTACATCTTGGCAAAGGTGGAGAACTGGTCGGCGGAGTCGGCCAGGAGGTCTACGTGGTACAGGACGGTATTGGCTACCTCGTCAAAGCGGTCTTCCCACGCCGGGTTGCCGGAGGACTTCATGCGCATGAGCATCTGGAGCTGCAGCTTGATGGGCGTGAGCGGGTTCTTGAGGTCGTGGGCCACGCGGCGGGCCATGTCGGTCCAGGCCTTGTCGCGCTCCACCTGAGCCAGGCGGCGGGAACTCTCGCCGAGGTCGTGCACCATGCGGTTGTAGGCCTGCACCAGCGGGGTAATTTCGTCGTCCTGGTTGTATTCCAGGGGCTCCAGGTGGTCTACGTCGGTGACCGTCATCTTGCGGCGCAGCTGCTTGATGGGCTCAAACATGCGGCTCACCACCTCGAAGGTGACAAAGCGGGAGATCATGAGGAGCAGGAGGAAGATGACGATGATGGTGGTGACGTGCAGGATAGCCTCCGTCTGGAGGTTATGGGTGAGGTCCGTGAAAGGTGAAGACGCAATGGCCACCATGCGGCCGCTGCTGTTCATGACGGGGGCATACAGCGCATAGTAGCGCCGGCGTCCCGCTCTCTCCGCCTGCATGTAGAAGCGCTCGTGGCCGTACAGGATATGGTAGAAGGCATCGTCGTCCAGGCGATGGCCCAGGATCATGCGGTCGTAGACCTCCGGCGTGGTGCTCATGAGAACGCGCCCCTCCACGTCAAACAGCGTAATGTCGCACTTGAGGTTGTTGCCCACCGTCTCCACCGACTGCAGGGCCTGTGCCGACGACGCATCGGCCGGTCCTTCCAGCGTACGCAGGTACTCCTGCAGCATGGACTGCAGCGTGTTGATGCGCGAGGTCATGATGCTCTGCATGTCGGCGTTGTTGCGCTTGTACACGAACCATACGCTGAACACCGCCATGGCAACCAGCGTCACGATGAGCGAGACATACACCACCAGGGAAATGCGGGCCTGGTAGTAGCGGCGCCCGCCGGTGTGTCCCCGGCGCCAGGTGAGGGCCGATATTAGCAGGAACGCAAGGATGGCAAAGAGGAATCCCTCCACCACATAATAGAGTTTCTCGGTGGACGGGCGGGAAATGATGACCACCTCGTCTTCCGACACATCGTGCACGAAATGGGTCCAGCCCTCTGTGTCCACGTGGCCGGTGCTCCTTTCAAGCGGCCCCTCCAGTACGGTGGGATAGGCGAAGGAGCCCTTGTACTGCACCATGCGCGCATCGGCATACTTGGCCCAGGAGTAGACCGGCGGCAGGGAAACGCGTCCGGGGTCTGCGATGCCAAGGAGGCTCAGGTAGCCGCGGTCCTCTCTGTTGTGCTTGGACTCCACCGTCACCAGGATGGTGCTGGACCCGTAGTCCTTTACATAATAGGTAAAGAGGCCGGTGTACGAGACGCGCCCGCTGCCGATGGAACTGTAGAAGAAGTGCGAGTTGTCTCCCAGCTGCGTGCCGCCGCGGATGCGGTCCTGGAAGATGCCTGCGGCCGATGCATCTGCCCGGGGCTGGATCACGGAAATGTCGTAGTCCTGCGAGATGCGTCCCATGTAGCTGCTCACCAGGCGGCTGCGGATGATGTCATTCCCCTCTTCCAGGATGGACAGGGCGCCGATGACAGGGTCGGCCGATATGGATCCTTCCACCGAGCGCAGCTGGATTTCCAGGCCGATGTCCCGGTCCATGGCCAGCCGGTTGGCCCAGACGTCCACCCTCGGCTGCTCCTTGCGGAAGCCCATGGTGGTGGATGCCACCACGAAGTAGACTCCCACGGCAAGGGCGTACAGGATGCGGCCGCCGGCCGAGAATGCGTCGTAGCGGATGCCGCAAAGGCCGCGGAACAGGGGAGAGCCCATCTGCAGCAGCAGCGGAATGGTGAGGGTAAGGGCCAGGAAACTGACATAGACCTGTGCCGTGTGCCGGGACAGCAGGTCTACCTTGAACAGCTCCAGCGTAATGTTGGAGTTGTACTGAATGCTCTTGAAGGTGACGTGGATATAGGTGCAGATGGCAATGACGAGAATGCCCAGGATTACGATGAGAATCCACTGCATCCAGCGGCGGTTGCGGCGGCGGAGGGCCTTCAGAAGGGTCCAGCGTACCAGGTACAGGTCCAGGACGGCCAGCGTGATGGCCAGGTTCACGAGGACCACCGCGCCCAGCGAGTACAGGAAGTGGCCGTCGGCATAGAGGAGAGGCGTAAAGAGCTGTGACACCTGCGAGAGCCCGCGCCCGTAGACGTACAGCCAGGTGAGGGCCGACAGCTGCAGCGCCATCACCAGCACCAGCCAGAGGGCCGACGGATGCGTCGAGAGCAGGAGCAGCGAGGCGGTGATGAGCAGCGCCACCGCCAGCCACGTGAGGCTTGAGTTGCGCTGGGAAGGCTCGGCCATGGACTCGCTGGTGAGCTTCATGAGGGGAATGCCGTCCACCTTGACGGGAGCACCCACCGAGGCCGATATGGGCCGGATGGAGAAGCGGGCATCCTGGCGGAAGTGCCGGTTGATGCCGCTGAGCGAACCCGCCTGGAGCTCGTTCACCACTTCCAGGCCGGCGATTACCTTGCACCCGTCTCCCTGGACGGCCTTTTCCAGGTACCATTTGGGGCCGTGGTTGGCGTAGATGAGACGCTCGGGAACGTCACTGAGGGGAGAGGAAAGGTTGTCGCGGGAGTCTCCGAGCCGCTGGACCAGCGTACGGGGACGGATGTCGTCGTTACGGATGGGGAACTGGTGTGCCCAGCTCTGGAGGGTATCTTCTACGTAGCGGTACACCACCATGTCTTCGGGAAGCCCCTTGAGGTTGAGCCACTCGTCCGTGGGCGTGTGCAGGGCCTCGCTGATGTACTTGTCCAGAAGGGCCATGCGGCGGTCCATCTTTTCTCCCAGTTCCTCGGCGGCCGATTCCACGTTGCTGTGACGGTTGCCGGAGAGGAGGGAGACGGCGAGGACCACGACGGCGGCTGCCAGGAGCGCCATCGAGAACCATCGGCGTATGTTCATGCGCTTATTCATGATGGTATGGCTCTCCCTTCAGGATGGTGAAAGCCCGGTACAGCTGCTCTGCAAAGATGGTGCGCACCATCTGGTGTGAGAAGGTCATTTTGGAAAGGGAAATTTTCCCACCCGCGCGCTGGTAGACGGCCTCGGAAAAGCCGTAGGCACCGCCCACGGTGAAAATGAGGTTCTTGGCGCCGGTTCCCAGCTGCTTTTCCATGTATTCGGCGAATTCCAGGGAACGGAACTCCCGGCCGTGCTCGTCTAATAATATTAAGGTATCCTGCGGGCCCACCTGCTTGAGGATGAGTTCCCCTTCCTTGTCCTTGATCTGCTGCCGGGTAAAACTGGCTACTTTCTTGAGTTCCGGAATCTCTATGACGGTAAAGGGTACGTAATGCTTGAGCCGGGACGCATACAGGTCCAGGCCCTCTTTTACCCACTTTACGTCGGTTTTCCCGACCGTCAGAAGAACGATATTCATTTCCTCACAAATGTAACGATTCGGCTCGGAATTTGCAAGAATGAGACGCGGAATGAGAATGCAACTTCATACTGCCCTTGTGACCGCCGCGCTCTGTATCGGGCTGTCGGCAGTGGCCCAGACCAGAATTGAGACCAGTAATCGCATCCTGTCCCAGAGCCCGGGCGGTGAGTTCTCCGTCTTTTCATCCATTACCAAGTACCTTACGCTGGGAGACGCCGCGTCGCTCTCCAGCTGGTTCGCCGACAACCTGGACGTTACCGTTATTTCCAGCACCCGCAACTGCTCCCGCAAGCAGGCTCAGGAGATTCTCCGCTCCTTCTTCGAGGCCAATACGCCCCGCTCTTTCCAGGTAACCCACAAGGCGTCGGAGTCCAACAAGAAATACCTCATCGGCCTTCTCAATGCCGGGGGAGAACTCTTTCAGGTTACCATCTACGCCACCGCCAACGCCGGTGACACCTACAAGATCCAGCAGCTGAACATTTCCCGGCAAACGGCGTATTAGTCGCGCCCTCCGCAGCCCGTTCGCTGCTAAAATGTTGAAATAGTATCAAAATATTTCTATATTTGTATCACTAACACTGATACTATTATGTCCAACGTACTCCGGGAAATTCCGCCCATCACCGACAAAGACTGCTTCTACATAGTTGAGAGGCACAAAAGCGAGTTCAATTACCCCATCCACTCCCACGAGGAGTTTGAGCTTAACTTTGTAGAACATTGCCGCGGTGTGCACCGGGTAGTGGGGGACAGCATTGAGGAAGTGGCTGACTATGACCTGGTTCTGGTGACGGGAGATGGATTGGAGCATGCCTGGCAGCAGGGAAACTGTACAGCGCCTGACGTGCGGGAGATTACCATCCAGTTTTCCTCTACACTCCTCGATGAACGGCTTCTTGGACGCAACCAGTTTGCCAGTGTTCGGAAGATGTTCGAGAGGGCCCGTCTGGGCGTTGCTTTTTCCATGGATGCCATCATGAAAGTGTATGGTCTTTTGGACAAACTGGCCCAGCAGCAGGAGAGTTTTGAACAGTTCCTCTCCATGCTCAGGATTCTCAACGAACTTTCACTGGACGCGGGCGCCAGAACCCTTGCTTCCAGCTCTTTTGCTCACAAGGAAACCGGCCGCGAGAGCCGGCGCGTTGCCAAGGTAAAAGATTATATATCAGTGCATTTTGCCGAGGAACTGCGCCTGGAGGACCTTGCTGCCATGGTGGGTATGACCCCCAGCGCCTTCAGCCGATTCTTCAAGCAGCACACTACCCGTACGCTGTCCGATTATATCATTGACATCCGGCTGGGAAACGCGGCCCGCATGCTGGTAGACACCACCCGCAGCATCAACGAAATCAGCTATGCCTGCGGCTTCAACAACCTCTCCAATTTCAACCGCATTTTCAAGGCGCGGCGCGGTACCACTCCGCGCGATTTCCGGACGCTGTTCAACAAGAGCCGCGTCTATGTTTAAAAAGTATTAGAATTAGCTAAAAATGTTCTTTTCATGCTGCTACGTATCGTGTATCTTTGCAATACACAATATTTATGTCGGCCAGCATAATGAATTATTCACTAAAACTTGCTCTCGGCGCACTCCTTAGCCTTACGTTCGCCAGCTGCACCTCTTCTTCCTTCGTCATCGTCAAAGACGGTCAGTTTATCCGTAACGGAAAGCCTTACACGTATATCGGCACCAACTTCTGGTATGGCCCCATCCTGGCCTCCGAAGGCCGTGGGGGAGACTTTGACAGGCTTACAAAAGAGCTGGACACCCTCAGCGCCCTGGGCCTTAAGAACCTTCGCGTGCTCGTGGGCGCGCAAGGGGAAAGCGGCGTCTTCTCCCGCGTGGAACCCACCCTCGAAACCGCTCCCGGTGTGTACAATGATACTCTCCTGGTGGGCCTGGACCGCTTCCTCATAGAACTGGGCAAGCGGGATATGCAGGCTGTCCTCTACCTTAATAACTCCTGGGAGTGGAGCGGCGGCTACGGTCAGTACATGGAGTGGGCTACCGGTGAAAAAGCCCTCATTCCCCTTGTGGACGGCTACTGGCCCTTCATGCAGCAGATGCGCAAATTCCAGACTTCTAAGGAAAGCCAGGAACTATTCTATAGCCACGTGCGCAAGATCGTCGGCCGCACCAACAGCATTACCGGAAAGCCTTATCGGGAAGATCCCGCCATCTTCTCCTGGCAAATCGGCAACGAGCCCCGCTGCTTCTCCGACGACCCCGAGATCCGCGCCGGTTTCATCGGCTGGATGACAGAAACGGCCCGCATCATCAAGGAACTGGACCCCAACCACCTTCTTTCTACCGGTAACGAAGGCCTCATGGGCTGTGAGAACGACTCCGTTCTGCTGGAGGAGGTGAATACCATCCCCGGCGTAGACTACATGACCATTCACATCTGGCCTTACAACTGGAGCTGGGCCAGCGCCGAAGACCTTGAGGGTACGCTCCCGGCCGCCATCGAAAAGACCGGCGCGTACCTGAAGGAGCATGCCGAAGTGGCCGCACGCCTGGGCCTTCCCGTCGTGTGCGAGGAATTCGGCTTCCCGCGCGACGGATTCAAGGCCGACAAGGCTGCCTCCACGCGTGCGCGCGATACCTATTATACCTACGTTTTCTCCCGCGTGGGAAAAGAACTCCAGGGCGCCAACTTCTGGGGCTGGAGCGGCTTTGCCAATCCGCTTCACGAGCAGTGGGAGAGCGGAGACCCCTACACCGGAGACCCCGCCCAGGAGGCGCAGGGCCTCAATGGCGTGTATGTGACGGATTCCACCGTCTCCATTATCAGGGAACACACAATTAATCTTAATAACTAACCATTAACCAAACTCACAAGTAGCATGAAACAAAAATTTGTGACCTTCATGCTGGCACTCCTCGCCACCGCGGCCCTGTTCGCACAGAACAAGACCGTCCGTGGTACTGTCTCTGATGTCCAGGGACCGGCGATCGGCGTGTCCGTAATGGAGAAAGGCACCCAGAATGGTGTCACCACAGACCTCGATGGAAACTACGTGATCACGGTGAAGCCCGGCGCTACGCTCGTGTTCTCTTCCATCGGCTATGCAGTTCAGGAAATCGCTGTTGGCAGCCAGTCTGTCATCAACGTGGTCCTGAAAGAGGATACCGAGTTCCTCGACGAGGTTGTCGTCGTGGGTTACGGTACCATGAAAAGGAGCGACCTCTCCGGTGCTTCCGTCTCCATGAAGGAGGAAGACCTGAAGGGCTCCATCATCACCAGCCTGGACCAGTCTCTGCAGGGTCGTGCTGCCGGCGTGTCTGCCGTGCAGACGTCCGGTGCTCCGGGCTCTTCCTCTTCCATCCGCGTCCGCGGTCAAGCTACCGTGAACGCCAATGCCGAACCTCTGTACGTCATTGACGGTGTCATCGTGCAGGGCGGCGGCAATTCCGGTGCAGATTTTGGTCTGGGTGACGCTCTCGGTAACGGCCGTGTCTCCACCATCTCTCCGCTGTCTACCATCAACCCGGCCGATATCGTGAGTATGGAAATCCTCAAGGATGCTTCCGCTACGGCTATTTACGGTGCCCAGGGTGCAAATGGTGTTGTGCTTATTACCACCAAGCATGGTAAGGCCGGCGACGCCAAGTTCTCTTATGATGGCATGTTTGCCGTTTCCCGCCAGACCCGCCGTATCGACATGATGAACCTGCGCGAGTTTGCCGAGTTCTACAACGATATGGTCAATCTTGGTGAAGTGGAAGCCAACCCGCTCTACGCCGATCCTTCCCTCCTCGGAAAGGGTACCAACTGGCAGGACGAGGTGTTCCGCACCGCTATCCAGCACCAGCATCAGGTGAGCGCCCAGGGCGGTTCCGAGAAGGTGCAGTACTATGTTTCCGGTTCTTATATGAACCAGGAAGGTACCATCGTCGGTTCAAACTTCGACCGCTTCAGCGTCCGTACCAACCTGGACGCCCAGCTCAAGGAGTGGTTCAAGCTGGGTGTGAACGCCACCTACGCCGTTACGCATGATAACCTGAAACTGGCCGACGGTCAGGAAGGTGTCATCTTCTACTCCCTGGCCTCCCTGCCCGACATCCCCGTCTACGACATCGACGGCAACTACTCCACGGTCGTCCGTGAAGGTTACACCACCAAGAACCCCGTGGCCCTGGCCATGTACAACGAGAACCTGCTGAAACGTCAGAAACTCACCGGCAGCCTCTACGCCGAACTCACGCCCGTCAAGCACTTCGTCTTCCGCAGTGAACTGGGCTTCGACATCAGCTCTTCGCAGGCCGATACCTACAAACCCAAGATCTCCCTGGGTACTTTCCAGCAGGGTAGCAACTCCATCAGCCAGCAGCGCAATGGCAGCACCTACTGGTCAATCAAGAACTACCTGACCTATTCCAACACCTTCGGCAAACACAGCGTTACCGCCATGGTGGGTCAGGAAGCCTGGGAATCCCGCTGGGATTGGATGCGTGCCGCCAGCACCGACCTCCCTTCCGATGAAATCCACAGCCTGAGCCTTGCCACCAGCAAGTCTCCCGTCATCGGCGGCGGTTTCGGCTCCAGCGCCATGGCCTCCTTCTTCACCCGTGAGACCTACAACTACGATAACCGTTATCTGCTCACCTACACCTTCCGTTATGACGGATCGTCCAACTTCGGTCCCGATAACCGCTGGGCCGGTTTCCACTCCGTGGCCGGAAGCTGGCGCTTCACCAACGAGAAGTTCTTTACCAACAAGAACGTTCTGAATGACGGTAAAATCCGTATCGGCTGGGGCCAGACCGGTAACGCCAACATCGGCTCCGGCGCCTGGGAGTCCGGCATGTCCAAGATGCCCAGTGCCCTTGGTGACAGCCAGCGTCCCGCCAACATCTCCAACACCGGTGTCCACTGGGAGAAACAGGTCCAGACCAACATCGGCTTCGACCTCAACTTCTTCAAGAACCGTCTCAACCTTACCGTGGACTTGTATCAGAAGACTTCTTCCGATATGCTCATGTCCATGACCCTTCCTTCCTATATGGGTACCCAGGGTAACGGTTCTTCTGCCCTGGCCGCCCCTAAGGGCAACTACGGTACCATCCGCAACCGCGGTCTGGAAATCACCCTGGACACCCATCCCGTCGACGGCAAGAACTTCGGCTGGGACAGCAACTTCCAGATTTCCTTCAACCAGAATAAACTGGTTGCCCTGGACGGCAGCGCCAACGCGCAGCTGGTGGGTTACGGCCAGTGGAACGACATCGTTTCCGTTACCGAGATCGGCGAGTCCCTCTACAACTTCTACGGTTACAAGGTAGTGGGTGTTTACAAGGATCTGGAGGATATCATGAATTCCCCGAAGGCCGAGAAATTCCCCTCTGACGGCGTGTTCAACCGCAACAGCACCGTATGGCCTGGCGACCTCAAGTTCGAGGACGTGAACAACGACGGCGTGATCAATGAAATGGATCGCACCAATATCGGCTCCCCGCTTCCGAAGTTCACCTTCGGCTGGACCAACACCTTCCGTTATAAGAACGTGGACCTGAGCATCTTCCTCAACGGCTCCATCGGTAACAAGGTGCTCAACTACAACCTCATGGGCCAGGGCTGGAACGGTCTTGTGCACATGAACAGCGTCTGGACCAACCAGCACAACAGCGTGGCAGACCGCGCCCGCCTGGAGGCCATTGACGCCGCAAAGGTGTATGCCGACGGCGAAACCTGGCAGACCGACGTTCAGAACGTCCGCGTGGCCAACGCCGGCACCAAGACGCCCCGTCCCACCATCGGCGATCCTAACGACAACGACCGCCTCAGCGACCGTTACGTAGAGGACGGCTCCTACGTCCGCATCAAGAACATTACGCTGGGTTATACCTTCCCCAAGAAACTCCTGGAGAAGGCCAAGATTGAGAACGTCCGCGTATACTGCAACATCCAGAACCTGTACACCTTCACCAAGTACATGGGTTACGACCCTGAGGTGGGTGCTTCCACGCAGGATTCTTCCGGTCTTACCTTCGGTGTGGATAACGGCCGTTATCCTTCCCCGATGACCTGTTCCTTCGGTGTCAACATTACTTTCTAATGGAGGACTGCAAGATGAAAAACACAATCAAATATACTCTTATCGCAGCTGCGGTCGTACTGACAGCAGCCTCCTGCTCCAAGTTCCTGAACCGTCCGGCAGAGGATAGCTATACCACTGCCAACTACTACCAGAACGACATGCAGGTGGAGCAGTCCGTGAACTACCTGTACAACTCCCCGTGGTACGATGTGATCCGTTTCTACATCTACGGTTCCGAGACCATGTGCGGTAACGTCTATCAGGGCAACAACGCCTATTCCACCCTCACCGTGAACGGTACGGATCCGGACCTCAAGAACATGTCCTATTCCCTGTGGGCCGTCAACGCCCAGTGCAATACCGTCATCAACAACATTCGCAACTCCTCCGGCACCGCCAGCGAGGCCGTGAAGAACAAGGCCATCGGCGAGGCTCTCGCCTGGAAGGCCATGGCTTATTTCCTGCTGGTCCGTACTTTCGGCGACGTCCCCATCATCCACAACAACACGGAGGTCATCAAGGACGCCACCTACAACGAGCAGTACAAGGTGAAGAAGGCCGATGTCTACGAATATGTGGTCATGACCCTTGAAAAGGCTATGGAACTCCTCCCGAAGGATCCCAATATCGGCAAGTACAACCGCATCGACTACTATGCCGCCGAGGCTCTCCTCTCCAAGGTGTACCTCACCAAGGCCGGTGTCAACGGTTCCATCACCTCCGACGAAGCCAAGGCCGACCTCAAGAAGGCCAAGGACTATGCCTTTGACGTAATCGAGCATTCCGGCCGCACCCTGACCCCCAAATACGAGGATGTCTTCCGTCTTAGCCCCACCCTCTTCCAGCAGACCGGTGAAAACCTCTTCTCCTGGCAGTGGGTCTCCGGTACCGGTATCTGGACCGCCCAGAACTCCATCCAGAGCGACGTGAGCATGCTGGGTATCGACGAGTTCGCCAATACCTGGGGAGACTGGAAAGGCCCCAGCGTGAACCTGCAGGACCTGTTCGGCGTATCGGCCGATATCGAACCCACCCTCCGTGTGGACAGGGATGACCGCCGCCACGGCACCATCATGATGTTCGGCGACCAGTATCCCCAGTACTGGCAGGACAAGGGCGGTTTCGATATGTACCGTTTCTATTACGACGAGGATTACTATCCCACCGGCCTGGAAGCCAACGGCTCCAACCACGACTGGTGCTGCCAGACGGGCGGTATGTATGCCAAGCATCTGTATGGCTGCGGCTCCGACCACGTGGCTGCCCTCGGCATCAACGCCGACCGTATGTGCTATCAGCTGCCCACCCACATTCTGCGCCTGTCCGACATCTACCTGGTATATGCCGAGGCCAGCCTGCTGACGGGCGACGCTCCCGCCGCCAAGGAGTATGTGAACAGGGTACGCGCCCGTGCCCACGCTTCCCAGCTGCCTTCTGTCACCATCAACGATATCTGGAAAGAGCGCCGTCTGGAGCTTGCCCTGGAAGGAGACAACTGGTATGACTATGTCCGCCGTTCCTACTACCAGGTGGACGAGGTTATCGCCGAAATCAAGGCCCAGCGCCGTTCCCACTGGGATGGCATCACTGGTGTCTACAGGGATTATGTGATGGCAGACGGTAAGTACAAGGGCCCCGGTGCCAATGCCTGGGACCAGACCAAGATCGTTTACAACGACGAGGACGAACTCAAGGACCTGAAGCCCGAGCAGTTCACCATGCCCTTCCCGACGGAAGACGTGGTAATGAACCCGCACGTGGCTTCCACCGCCGAGGCCATCAGCCTGAATGTCCGTGAAACTTTCTCCTATGACTTTTAATTCCTGAATCCATGAAAGCAATGACTAAATATTTCGGTATTCTCATGGGACTGGCCCTGGTGGCCTCCTGTACTTCCGTGGATTATCCCGACCGCTTCAAGCCGACGGACGGCCTTCCCACCGTGGACTACGTCCGCTATGCCGACCGGGACCTGATTATCTCTCAGGCCAACATGGAAGAAACCATCTGCCTCGTCGGTGACAACCTCACCAGCGTACACGATATCTATTTCAACGACCAGAAGGCTGTGCTGAACACCAGCTATATTACGGCCCACGCCCTCATCGTCGCTGTTCCCAAGACCCTTCCCAAGGTTGAGGACAACAAGATGCACCTGATTACCCGGGACAGTTCCGTCGTCCTGTACGACTTCAAGGTGCTCCCTCCCGCACCCAGGATCAACTCCCTTTCCAACGAATGGGCTCCCGTGGGTGAGACTGTAACCGTGAAGGGTTCCTATCTCTTTGCTCCGCTTACCGTGCAGTTCCCTGGCGCCGATCCTGTGGATGTGACTGTGGCCAGTGGCGACGCCTTTGACGTGGTCGTCCCTGCCGGCTCCCAGCCCGGTAAGATCAAGGTGACCACCGCATCCGGTACCGCCCAGTCCATCTTCATGTACAAGGATTCCCGCGGCATGCTGTTCGACTTCGACGGCCTCACCGGCCTGGACAACCACGGTTGGAACGGTCACACCAGTAAGGACGATGATGGTTTCGGTATCAGCGGCCGTTACTTCCAGTTCGGCGACGGTGTCAAGGAACTGGACGGCTCCTGGGAAGAAAGCCAGTACTCCCTGGTTTACTGGCCCGGTACCTGGAACGAGCCCGAGGACTATGCCGGCGCTCCCCGTCTGACCGACGTGGCCGATTTCACCGGCTACGCCAACAAGGCCCTCAAGTTCGAGATGAGCATCCCCGCCGAGAATCCCTGGAAGAACACGCCCATGCAGATTGTGTTCGGCGGTGTGGATCTGATCACCTTTGGAGCCGAGACCACGGATATCTATGGCAACAAGGTGGCCGGTCAGAACAACACCTACATGAACGGTGAAGCAGCTCCCCGTGCCTTCTACATGCCTTGGGAGGCCACCGGTTCCTTCGATACCGGCGGCAAGTGGATCACTGTCACCATTCCTCTGGCCGAGGCCAACAAGGGCTGGAGCGGTGCCGCTGCCACCAAGGAGATCACGGATGACAGCTTCTCCAGCATTTGGTTCTTCATCTGCAACGGCGGCCTGGATCTCCCCGAGGCTTCTTGTACCCCTATCATCCGGATTGACAACGTCCGTGTCGTTCCCATCAAATAATAAGAAGCGCATATGAAAAAGATATTCAAATATTCGATCATCGTCTCGCTCTGCGCAGCACTGGTGTCTCTTGCCGGCTGCCAGAAGAAAGAGGTGGATGTAAACCCGCTGGGCGGAGATTTCGCATTTAGCGGAATGGCCCCCAACCCGGTTATGCGCGGCGGTGCCCTCCGCATCTATGGCCGGAACCTGGACCAGGTGAGCGCCGTGAATTTCGCCGGCGACATCGAGGTCACTGAATTCGTCAAGCTCTCCAAAGGTGCCAAGCTGGATACCCTGGAGGTCATCGTTCCCCTGGAAGGCCCCGAGGTGGGCAAGGTCGTCCTCAACGTGAAGGACGGACGCAAGTTCACTTCCTTCGCCGACCTTTCCTACTCCGAGCCCATCGAGGTGGAGTCCATCGCTCCCAAGGCCGTTCTCTCCGGAGATGTCCTTACCATCAAGGGCGAGTACCTCAATGATGTGAAGGAGGTGATCTTCACCGGTGAAGACGCCTACGCCGTGGATTTCGAAAGCCAGTCCCGTCACGAACTGAAAGTGGTCGTCCCGGCCAATGCCATCAGCGGCCCGGTGATTCTCTCGGACGTGAATGAAGTGACCGACGCCAATTCCATCCCCAACCACATCTATACCGAAGACCTCACGGTGGAAGATCCCACGGTGACCAAGACCGCCAAGGCTACCTACAAGAGCGGTGACGCCATCACCGTTTCCGGCGCCCATTTGGACATGATCGCCAACGTGGCCCTTCCCCAGGTAGCCGAGGTTCCCTTCACCGTGGCCAAGGACGGAAAAACCCTCTCGTTCAATCTGCCTGCCAAGGCCACCGACGGTAACATCGTCCTCACTTCCTTCGCCGGGAAGGAGTTCGAAGCCGGTGAGATTGAGACGGTGAGCGTCAAGAACCTGGTCGTGAAATCCCTGGCCGAAGACAGCCGTTTCAAGGCAGGCTGCGAGGTGGAAATCACCGGCACAGACCTGGATCTCGTGACCAAGGTGGAATTTCCGAACGCAGAGGCCGAATGGACGCTCGCTAACGGCAAGATTACCACCACCCTGCCTGCCACCGCCAAGGATGGCGCCGTTGTGGTTACCCTTGACTCCGGCAAGCAGGTCTCCAGCGAAGACATCACTGTGGTGAAGCCTGAGATTCTGGCTTGGGAATACATTGATCCCTACGTGGCCGGAGAGACGGACGTAATCGTGGAAGGCAAGGACCTCGACCTTGTTACGTCCGTGAAGATGGGCGACAAGAAGCAGGGCTTCATCGACTGCGAATTCACCGTGTCCAACGATGAGGCGCAGGATGTGACCGTGAAGGTCTCCCTCCCCGAGCAGGCCTACACCGGTCCTATCATCTTTACCTCGGAAGCCGGTTACGAGACCGCGACCGATGAGATTGTGGTTACCTACAAGATGGCCGTCTCCATCCAGTTTGACGCCCCCAGCTTTGCCATGGGCAAGAGTGTCTCCCTGACCGGAAGCAAGCTCCTCCAGATCGAACAGGTCTATGTCAAGGGCCAGAAGGTGACCGATTTCGCCGTCCGTGCCGATGACGCCATGAGCTTTGCCCTTCCCGAGAAGGTGGGTCCCGGTGTCTATCGTCTGGATCTGGTGCTGGTAGATGGAACGGAACTTACCTGGCCTATTCCCTTTGAGGTGACCGCTCCTTTCACGGAAACCTTCTTCTGGGAGGGTAATGAAGACCTCTCCGGTGGCGCTCAGCCTTACCTGGGCGGCGATGGTGCCCTCGCCGGCTCTCTGGAAGTCGGCGATCTCATCCGTGTCTATTTCTCTGCCCCGAGCAGTGGATGGTGGTTCGAAATCTACGGCGGCCACTGGGATGGTTTGCTTTACAAAGCTACGAATGAGAACACCGATCCCAGTGTCGGATACCTCGAATTTGAGGTGACCGATGCCAATATCGGAACACTCACCTCTGTCGGTGGATGGGGCGGCGTCCTGGTAGTCCAGGGAAGCGTTACCGTAACCGGTGCATCCGTCATCCACTTCGGTGCCACCGAAACAGTAGTTTGGGAAGGTACCAGTAACCATACCGGTGATTATGCCAATAATATTCAGCTGGGCGGCGAAGATGACTGGGTGAACGCAGGCCTCACCGAAGGTGCTGAAGTACGCATCTACTTCACCCCCGATGATCCCGCCGACTGGTCTGTCCAGGTCTTCGACGGTCACTGGAACGGTATGGGTTATGTAACCCCCAACGGTACGCAGTGGAACAACGAGAATGATCCCGAGGCTGCCTCCAAGGGGTATGTCTCCTTCGTGGCCGAAGGTGCTGCCTTTACGGCACTCACTACCCATGCCGACTGGGGCAATGCTATTATTCTTCAGGGTAAGAACATGGTGTTTACCAAGGTGTCTTTCCAGTAGTTTTTAATCCGGAGGGGGCTGACCCTCCCTCCGGGTTCCATGATTATGAAAAGACTTCTAGTTCTCATACTGTCTGCACTGACTCTCTGGTCTTGTGGTAAGGATACCCCGTCCACGGAACCGGAGGGCCCCGCATCGCAGAATACCGGAATAGATGCTGCGCTCACAAATGCACAGGCATCGGCCAGTGCCCGGAAGGTGTACAGCTTTTTAAGGGAAAAAGCTGGCTTCAAGGTGCTCAGCGGCATCCAGTCCGGCGGAACGGCCAACAACAACGACCGTATCAACGAGATCTATCGCATTACCGGCAAGCACCCCGCCGTGGCCGGCTACGACTACATCTTCCTCCAGTATTCTCCCACGCCGCAGAACTGGGACTGGGTGGTGAACTACGGGGATATCTCGGCCGCTAAAGAGCAGTGGGAAAATGGTGGTCTGGTGTCCTTCATGTGGCACTGGAATGTGCCCACCTCGAAAGAGGCCTGGGAGAAGGGAAAGGCCGGCAATTTTGACGGTTATGCTTTCTATAGTGAAAAAACGTCTTTCAGCGTTGTGAATGCACTGAAGGAAGGAACGTGGGAAAACGAGTTCATCCTTAAGGATATTGAAAAGGTTGCCGGCTATCTGAAACTGCTCCAGAATGAGGGTATTCCCGTCCTGTGGCGCCCGCTTCACGAGGCCGCCGGCAACTACAACCTATACGGCATAACGAATAACGCCTGGTTCTGGTGGGGCCGGGGCGGAGCCGAAGCCTGCAAAAAACTCTGGAAACTCCTCCGGGACAAGCTGGAAGGGGAGTACGGCCTCAACAACCTCATCTGGGTATGGACCCTGGATGCCACTCCCGGCGCAGAGAAAGACTATGCCTCGTGGTATCCCGGCAACGACCTCGTGGACATTGTGGGCGTGGATATCTATGAGGACAATATCAACGCAAAGGCCCGGCAGTACAAGGCTGCTGTGGAACTGACCGGTGGCCACAAACTGGTGACGGTGAGCGAATGCGGCAATATTCCCGCTCCCATCAAGTGCCTTGCCGCAGACGAATCCTGGAGCTGGTTTCTGGCCTGGGACCTTAACACGGAATCTTATCCTTACAACACAGAAGAATATTGGAAACAGTTGATGTCGTCGCCGTTGGTCGTTACCCGCGAATCGATGCCTTCACTTAAATAAACGTAGCTATGAGATATTTTACTCAGTTTTTCATGCTTTGCATGATATCTGCGGCTTGCTGCTGCAGCAAAGGGACAGAGACGGGCGGCGGCTCCACCGAGCCTGAGGCTCCGCGGGCTCTTACCGTAACCCCTACCTCGATTGAGGCCACACCAGAAGCTAAAACGCAGGAGATAACCATTGAGGCTCCGGCCCGTCCCAAGGTGGAGATTCCCTCTGCCGCCCAAAGCTGGGTCAGCTACGAGGACGGTGTCTTCAACAAATACAAGATGACCGTCAAGCTCAAGCTGGCCGCCAACGACACGTATGAACCCCGCAGCGCAGAGGTTACCATATCGGCCAAAGGCTGCACGTCTGTAAAGATTGTTGTGTCCCAGGAGGGCAAGGAAGTGATCAAGGATCCTGTGCTTCCCAGCAACAGTGCCGTCGCCCGCACCCTGGAGCTGGGTCTTGGCTGGAACATGGGCAACCACTTTGATGCCTATGCAAATGGCGTAGCTTCCGAGACCGCCTGGCAGGGGAAATCGGCCACCCAGGCCACTTTCAACGGTGTAAAGGCCAAGGGCTTTACCAGCGTGCGCATTCCCGTTACGTGGATGGGACACATTGGCGAGGCTCCGGAGTACAAACTGGACGAAGTGTGGCTGAACCGTGTCTACGAGGTGGTGGGCTTTGCGGAGAATGCCGGCCTCAAGGTCATCCTCAACACCCATCACGACGAAGATCACGGGGAAAACGACGGTAACCACTGGCAAAACCTGAAGGGCGCTGTAGACAGCGACGAGGTGAACGCGCAGGTGAAAAAGGAAATTACAGCTGTCTGGACCCAGATTGCAGAGAAGTTCAAGGACAAGGGAGACTTCCTCATGCTGGAGTCCTTCAACGAGCTCACCTATGGCAGTGAGTGGCATGCCACTACGAACGTGGAGAAAAAGTGCAATGTCATCAACGAGTGGAACCAGGTGTTTGTGGATGCTGTCCGCGCCACTGGCGGCAACAACGCTACCCGCTGGCTGGGCGTGCCCGGCTACGCCGCAAGCCCCAACTTCCTGAGCTACCTCACCGTTCCTAAGGATCCCGCCGGCAAGGTGATGCTGGCCTTCCACTGCTACGACCCTTACGACTATACTATCGGCGACAAGCAGCTGGCCAACTGGGGCCATACCGGAAAAGCCTATCCCAAGGGAGAAGAAGAGATCAAGGAACTGTTCAACAAGCTGTATACCAACTATGTAGCCAAGAATATTCCCATCTACATGGGCGAGTTCGGCTGTTCCATGCGTGACAAATCCGACGCCAAGGCCTGGGCCTATTACCTTTACTATCTGGAATACTTTGTCAAGTGTGCCCGCACCTTCGGCATCTCCGGTTTCCTCTGGGACAACGGTGCCAGTGGCTTTGGCAAGGAACGCCACGGCTATGTGGACCATGGCGACGGCTCTTATACCACTACCGGCGAAGCTCCCGTGAAAGCCATGGTCAAGGCCTGGAGCACCACCAGCGAAACCTATACCCTTCAGTCTGTTTACGATAAAGCCCCCGTTTTCTGATGAAAAAGTTTAGTGTTATCTTTGCAGCCTTTCTGTTAATGGCTTGCACACCTACTATGAAAACTCCCAAGGAAGAACTGGCCCAGCGCCTGAAAGACCTTTCTTCGAAAGGCCAGATTGCCTACGCCCACCAGGATACCTACGCCTATGGCCACACCTGGTGCGTGGAGAACTATGAGAACGACCCGCTGGACCGCTCGGACGTAAAGGATGTCTGCGGCCAGTATCCCGCCATGGTGGGTTTTGACCTCGGAGACATTGAGCATGGCGCAGATAAAAACCTCGACGGCGTGCCCTTCGGCCTCATGCGCAAAGCCGCCCTCCAGCACATCGCGCGCGGCGGCATGGTCACCTTCTCCTGGCACCCGGACAACCTCGTTACGGGGGGAGACGCTTGGGATGTGTCATCGGCCAGCGTCGTAAGTTCCATCCTCCCCGGCGGGGAGAAAAATGCCGAATTCCGCGTATGGCTGCAGCGTGCGGCCGACTTTTTCGAGAGCCTCGGAGACGTTGCCGTCATCTTCCGGCCCTGGCACGAGAACCTCGCCAGCTGGTTCTGGTGGGGAGGAAAGCTGTGCACGCCTCAGGAGTACCAGGAACTCTATCGCATGACCTGGCTGTATTTTGTGAAAGAACGCGGCCTTACCAATATCCTGTGGTGCTATTCCCCCAACGGTCCCATCCCGGCCCAGGAATACATGTCCCGTTACCCCGGTGACGAATTTGTGGATATCCTCGGAACCGACATCTATGAGTTTGTGGCTCCGGGAGAGTCGACCGCGGAGGCCGGCGCGCGCTTTGGTGCCGAGGTGAAGGACATGCTCACCACCCTGGTCGCCCTCGGGACCGAGCATAATAAGCTCATCTGCCTCAGCGAAACCGGCCTGGAAGGCATTCCGGACGCCAGCTGGTGGTGCGAGTCCCTGTACCCGGCCATCCAGGGCTTCCCCATTTCCTACGTCCTTACCTGGCGCAACGCCTGGGACAAGCCCGGCCATTTCTACGGCCCCTGGAAAGGCTATGCCGGAGAAGATGATTTCAAGGCTTTTGCCGCTAAAGAAGATATTGTACTCATTGATTAACCATGAACTACGAAGAGCGTCTGACTTGGCTCAAGCACTGCCACCGTCAGCTGATTGAGAAAAAGAATTTCCCCATTGAGGGGAACGGCGTGTACGAGCGCTATGAGAATCCGGTGATAACGGCCGGTCATGCCCCGCTGGAGTGGCGCTATGATTTTAACAAGGAGCGAAACCCCTACCTCATGGAGCGCCTGGGCGTGCATGCCACCATGAACAGCGGCGCCATCAAGTGGAACGGAAAATACGTGCTGGTGGTGCGTGTGGAAGGAAACGACCGCAAGAGTTTCTTTGCCGTGGCCGAGAGCCCGAACGGGGTGGACAACTTCACCTTCTGGCCCCGTCCCATCACCATGCCCGAATGGGGAGAACCCGCCACCAACATTTACGACATGCGCCTTACCGCCCATGAAGACGGCTGGATTTACGGCATCTTCTGCGTGGAAAGAAAGGACCATTCGCTGGAGGGAGACCTCTCTGCCGCTACGGCCGCCGCCGGTGTGGCGCGCACGAAGGACCTTGTGAACTGGGAACGCCTGCCCGATATTGAGAGCCGGTCCCAGCAGCGAAACGTGGTCCTGCACCCCGAGTTTGTGGACGGGAAATATGCCCTGTACACGCGTCCGCAGGACGGCTTCATTGACGCCGGCAACGGTGGAGGCATCGGCTGGGCCCTGGTGGACAGCATGGAGCACGCCGTCATCGGCGAGGAAAAGATTATCAGTGCCCGCCACTATCACACCTTCATGGAAGTGAAAAACGGCGAGGGCCCGCATCCCATCAAGACTCCGAAGGGCTGGCTGCACCTGGCCCACGGCGTTCGCGGCTGTGCCAGCGGCCTCCGGTATGTCCTTTACATGTATATGACTTCGTTGGAGGATCCCACCCGCGTCATTGCCTGCCCCGGCGGCTTTTTCATGGCCCCGGAAGGCCCCGAATACATCGGAGATGTGATGAACGTGCTCTTTTCCAACGGCTGGATTGCCGACGAAGACGGCAAGGTGTTCATCTATTATGCTTCTTCCGACACCCGCATGCATGTAGCCACCTCCACGGTAGACCGCCTGGTAGACTACTGCATGAATACGCCCGAAGACGGTCTCAGGACCGGTCTTTCCGTAAAAACGTTGAACAAGCTCATAGACAGGAATCTGTAATGAAAAACTTCTTTCTCGCGGCGATAAGCCTGGCGCTGGCCGTTGCCTGCACCGCTCCTCGTAACCAGGTACTGGTACGGACGGCCGATGGCGGTGCGGTCCGCCTCCAGGTGGTGAGCCCCGACATCGTTCGGGTGAGCATTTCGCCCGACGGCCGCTTCTCTGACCGCCAGAGCCTCATGGTGCTTCCCCAGGAGGGCTGTGAAGCCTTCCACCTGGAGGAAGGGGAGGACAGCGTGGTCCTCTCCACGTCGTCGCTCGTGGTGAAAGTGAGCCGAGAGGACGGCGGTACCGCCTTTTTCCGGGCCGATGGTACCCCGCTCGCGGTGGACGGCCATGCCTCCTTTGCGCCCGCCCAGGCCGATGGCAAAAAGGCCTGGAGCACTACGGTGAGCTACGCATCGGCGGAAGACGAAGCCTTCTATGGCCTGGGACAGCACCAGGCCGGAGAGTTCAACCACAAGGGACTCCGCGAGGAACTGTACCAGTACAACACCAAGATCAGCGTGCCGGTCGTTGTCTCCAACAAGGGCTACGGCATCCTCTTCGATGCCTATTCCCTGAGCCGATGGGGAAGTGCCCGGCCCTATGCCCAGCTGGGAGAAGTCTTCGACCTCCAGCTCACCGGCACGTATACTCCGGCCGAAGGGCAGCCGCTGGTGCAGCCGGAAGACAGCCTCTACTATGAGAACGAGTGGGCTATCAAGAACCTCCCCGACGTGCCCCTGCAGGGCGCCAAGGTCGCTTATGACGGCACCATCACCGCCCGCGAAACCGGAGACTATCACTTTATCCAGTACTATGCCGGCTTCCAGCGCACTTTCATCGGCTCAAAGGAAGTGATGAGCCGCCGCTGGCGTCCGGCCTGGAATCCGAACAGCTACAAATTCACCGTGCACCTGGAGAAAGGCGTTCCTACGCCCCTCCACATTGACTGGGAACCCGACGGAGGCGTGTCGTACATCGGCCTTCGTGTCGCGCCCCTGGAAACGCCGGAGCAGGAATCCCGCCTCACGTTCTGGAGCGAGTTCGAACCCGAGGCCGACTATTATTTCATGGCAGGTGATAACTACGACGGTGTTATCAAAGACTATCGTCAGCTCACCGGCAAGGCGCCCGTGATGCCGCAGTGGGCCCTGGGTTTCTGGCAGAGCCGTGAGCGTTATTCCACGCAGAAGGAACTTGTGGAGACCGTGAAGGAGTTCCGCCGCCGCCATATCCCGCTGGACAACATTGTGCAGGACTGGCAGTACTGGCTGCCGGATGAGTGGGGAAGCCATGCGTTTGACCCGGCGCGTTATCCGGACCCGGAGAAAATGCTGGACGACGTGCACCAGATGCATGCCCGCTTCATGATTTCCGTTTGGCCCAAGTTCTACACCAACACGGAGCATTATAAAGAGCTCAAGAAGGCGGGTTATGCCTATACCCATGCCGAGGAAGACAGCCTGGTGGACTGGCTGGGCCACCGCCAAAGCTTCTACGATGCCTACGCCGCCGGTGGCCGCAAGCTGTTCTGGAAGCAGATGGACGAGAGCCTCTACAGCAAGTACGGAAAGAAGATCGATGCCTGGTGGATGGATGCCAGCGAGCCCAACCTCCGGGACTGCCTCCCGCTGGACTATATGAAGTGGCTCCTCGGCCCCAATGCGCTGGGCTCTTCTACCGAATACCTCAATGCCTATGCGCTGGTAAATGCCCAGGCCATCTATGAAGGCCAGCGCAGCGTAGACCCCGACAAGCGGGTGTTCCTCCTGACGCGCAACGGTTTTGGCGGCCTGCAGCGTTACAGCACGGCCTCCTGGAGCGGTGATATCGGCACGTCCTGGACCGACATGCGCATGCAGATGGCGGCTGGCCTTAACTACTCCATGAGCGGTATCCCGTTCTGGGGCATGGACATCGGCGGCTTCTCCGTCATGTCCAAGTTCCAAAGCCCGGCCTTCAACGAGGAGTGGCAGGAGCTTCAGACGCGCTGGCACCAGTTCGGCGCCTTCGTGCCGCTGTTCCGTACGCACGGCCAGTGGCCCCGCCGCGAGCTGTGGAACATCACCGGCAAGGGGTCATCGGCCTACGAGAGCATCCTTTGGTATATGCGGCTCCGCTACAGGCTCATGCCTTACCTCTATTCCCTTACCGGTGCGGTCCATTTTGAAGATGCGACCCTCATGCGCGGCCTGCCTATGGACTTCCCCGAAGATCCGGAGGTTCGCGATCTCTCGGACCAGTGGCTTCTGGGACCGGCCCTCATGCCCTGCCCGGTGTATGAGTACAAGGCCCGCAGCCGTAGCGTGTACTTCCCGGAGGGCGGCTGGTACGACTTCTATACGGGTGCTTACATTCCCGGCGGCCAGCGGCTTACCGTGGATGCTCCTTATGAGAGAATGCCGCTATATGTACGTGCAGGCAGCATCATCCCCTTCGGCCCGTCCGTTGAATATACCGGCGAGAAGCCGGCCGACGACATACTTATCGTGGTTTATGCGGGGGCCGATGCCCGCTTTACGCTCTACGAGGACGACGGACTCACCTATGGCTACGAGAAGGGTGAGTACAGCACCATCGACTTTTTCTGGGACGACACCGCCCGCCGCTTGTTCATCGGCGCGCGCAAGGGCGTTTTCCCCAATATGCTGGGCAGCCGCACGTTCCGCGTTTGCGTGGTAGATCCGGAGCATCCGCACGGATACGACCCCGACGGCGAGAGCGCCTTGAGCATCCTGTATGATGGACAGGAAGACTCCGTTGGATTATAATCAAGCATACCATATGAACAAAAACCTAATCCCACTTGCGATGCTTACCGCTACTGTGTTATCTTGTAACTCACCTAAAACTTCGCCCGCCATTCCCTCCGACAAGGCCGTTGAGGCCAAGGTGGAGAGCGTCCTGAAGAAAATGACGCTGGAAGAAAAGGCCGGCCAGCTGGTCCAGCTCAATATATCCACCCTGGAAGACGATACGCATGAAGCCATTGATCCCGCCAAGCTGGACAAGATCATCGGAGAGTACAAGGTGGGCTCCATCCTCAATGTGATGCACGACGCCGCACACTCCCGCGAGCATACGGCCGCCATGGTGCGTCAGATTCAGGAAAAGTCCATGGAAGCTATCGGCATTCCCTGCATCTACGGCCTGGATATGATTCACGGCGCGTCCTATATCAACGAAGGTTCCCTGTATCCGCAGGAGATCAACCTGGGCGCTACCTTCAACCGTAAGTTTGCCCGGCAGATGGGCGTAGCCATGGCCTACGAGACCCGCGCCGCGCAGGTGCCGTGGGTGTTTTCCCCGGTGATGGACCTCGGGCGCGATCCCCGCTGGCCCCGTATCTGGGAGAGCTTCGGCGAAGATCCTTATCTGCAGGCCGAGATGGCCCGCGAAGAGACGCTGGCCCTGCAGGGCTCCGATCCCAACCACATTGACCTGGAGCACGTGGCCGTTTCCATCAAGCACTTCATGGGCTATGGCGTTCCGGCTTCGGGCAAGGACCGCACACCGGCCTACATCGCCGAGAACGACCTTCGCGAGAAGTTCTTCGCTCCTTTCCTGGAGTGCTTCCGCGCCGGTGCCCTCACCGCCATGGTGAACTCGGCTTCCATCAACGGCATCCCCACGCACGCCAATGCCCTTCTTCTCACCGGCTGGGTGAAGGAGCAGCTTGCCTGGGACGGCATGTTGGTGACCGACTGGGCCGACATTGACAACCTCTACGTCCGTGACCATGTGGCCGCCGACAAGAAGGAAGCCGTTGCCATGGGTATCAACGCCGGTATTGACATGATTATGGATCCTTACGATCCCGAGTGCTGCACGGCCATCATCGAGCTGGTGAAGGAAGGCCGCATTTCGGAGGCCCGCCTCAACGACGCCGTCCGCCGCGTGCTGCGCCTGAAGGTGCGTCTGGGCCTGTTTGACCATCCGCTCTGGGAAGAGCAGGAGTATCCCCATTTTGCCGCTCCCGAGTATGCCCGCGAGTCTTACGAGGCGGCCCTGGAGAGCGAGGTGCTCCTGAAGAACAACGGCATCCTGCCCCTGCCGGAGCATAAGAAGATTTTCGTGACCGGTCCCAATGCCAACAGCCTGCGCGCCCTCAATGGCGGCTGGAGCTATCGCTGGCAGGGTGCCGCCGACGAATATGTTCCGCAGTACAATACCATTGTGGAGGCCCTCAAGGCCCGCTTCCCGTACGTGACCTATGAGCCCGGCGTGGTGTATGACGAGACCCCCATGCAGTGGGAGAAGGAAAATGCTTCCGGCATTGCCAAAGCCGTTGCTGCCGCCCGCGGAGCCGACATCATTGTAGCCTGCGTGGGTGAGAACTCCTACTGCGAGACGCCCGGCAACATGGATGACCTTAACCTGTCGGCCAGCCAGAAGAAGCTGGTCCGTGAGCTGGCTGCCCTCGGGAAGCCCATCGTGCTGGTGCTCAATGAGGGCCGTCCCCGCCTCATCGGAGACATCGAGCCGCTGGCCGCCGCCGTGGTGGACGTGATGCTGCCCTCCAACTATGGCGCCGATGCACTGGCCGCCCTCCTCTCCGGTGACGAGAATTTCTCCGGCAAGCTGCCCTTTACCTATTCCAAGCACATCAACGCCCTGCATACCTACGACTACAAGGTGTCCGAGCACCGTGAGACCATGGAAGGCTCTTACAACTACGACGCCGTGATGGATGTGCAGTGGCCCTTCGGCTTCGGTCTCAGCTACACCACGTTTGCCTATTCCAATCTGCAGGTATCGGCCTCTTCCTTCAAGGAAGGCGATGTCCTGACGGTGACCGTGGACGTGACCAACACCGGCAAGCGCGCCGGCAAGGAGGCTGTCCTTCTCTACAGCTCCGACCTTGTGGCTTCCCTCATTCCCGACGTCAAGCGGCTGCGCGGCTTCGACAAGGTGGCCCTGGAGCCCGGGGAAACAAAGTGCGTGCGCTTCGAGCTGCCGGCATCGGCCCTTGCCTTCGTGGGTGCCGACGGCCGCTGGCGCCTGGAAGCGGGAGACTTCCGCATTTCCTGCGGCGGCCTCGGAGTTATGGTTCATTGCACCGAAACCAAGGTTTGGGATACCCCCAACAGATAATATGGAAACAAGGACTGACATTTTTTTGCAGGAGGTGAGGGAGAACCTTACCTCCTGTATTTTGCCCTATTGGCTTAAGCTCAAGGATCCCAAGGGCGGTTTTTATGGAGAAGTATCGGCCGATGGCACTGTGTTTTACGATGCACCGCGCGGGGTTATTCTTAACGCACGGCTCATCTGGAGTTTCGCGGCGGCTTATGCGGCGCTGAAGGATACGCAGTATCTCGTGGCGGCCGTGCATGCCCGTGACTGGTTCCTGGACCATTTCTGCGACCACAAATACGGCGGCGTGTACTGGAGCGTCACGGCGGAAGGGGAGCGGCTGGATACCAAGAAGCAGCTCTATGCGCAGGGTTTTGCCATTTATGCGCTGTCGGAGCTGTATAAGGTCACCGGTGACGACGAAGCCCTCAAGAATGCCGTCAACCTGTACAAGGTGGTGGAAAGCCATTTTGCCGATCCGGTTAACGGCGGTTATATCGAGGCGCTCTCCCGGGACTTCTCGCCGCTTGCCGATATGTCCCTGTCGGCCCACGATATCAATGCCGACAAAACCATGAACAGCCATCTGCATGTGCTGGAGGCCTACTCCAACCTGTATCAGGTGTGGCCCGACGAAGGGCTGAAGGCGCGTGTAGAAGCGCTGCTGGATATTATCGGCCAGCGTGTGATGGGCCCGGACGGACATCTGCGGCTCTATTTCGGACGAGACTGGACGGTGCTGCCGGGCGGGGTCTCCTACGGCCATGACATTGAGACGTCCTGGCTGGCGCTGGAGGCTGCGTTTGCCCTGCACGATGCCGACGTGGTGAACCGGGTGCGGCCCTGGGCCCGTCGCGTAGGCGCCGCCGGCAACGAGGGACTCCTTCCCGACGGTTCCATGCGGTATGAGAAGCTGCTGGGTGGGCAGTACGACGACTCCCGCCAGTGGTGGGTTGAGGCAGAGTCCGTTGTGGGAAACCTCTGGCTGTGGAAGTATCATGCCGATGCAGAGGCGCTTGAGCGTGCCTTGTCGGCGTGGAACTATATCCGCGAGCACCTGGTAGACAATATCTCCGGAGAGTGGTGGTGGGCAATCCTGCCCAACGGAGCCCGTGATCTGTCACAGCCCAAGGCGGGTTTTTGGAAGTGCCCGTACCACAATACACGCATGTGCCTGCAGGTTTTGTCGATTATTTGATTATCTTTGTATGATCAATCCCAATAACCAATGGCAAAACTTTCCGAGAAAATAGGCTATGGCCTCGGGGACGCCGCTGCAGGCGGCATTACCTGGAAGGTCATGTCTATCGCTTTTCCTTTCTTCTTTACCAATGTATTCGGCCTTACTGTGGCCGACGCGGCCGCTCTCATGCTGGTGGCGCGCCTGTTCGACGTGGTGACAGACCCGCTCATGGGTGCCATCGCAGACCGTACGCAGTCCCGCTGGGGCACGTACAGGCCCTGGCTCATCTTCGGCGCCATCCCGCTGGGGCTGGTGTTTGCGCTGCTGCTGTATACGCCCGACCTGGGGCCCGGCGGCAAGCGCATCTATGCGTATGCACTGTACCTTCTTATGATGGTGGTCTATACGGCCGTGAATGTTCCATACGGATCGCTTCTTGGTGTAATGACCGAGGATGATAACGAGAAGAACCAGTTCTCTTCCTACCGCATGGTGGGTGCCTACGCCATGGGCTTCATCACCCTGTTCACGTTCCCGTATCTGCAGAAGATGGTGGGCGGCACTCCGCAGCACCAGTATGCGGTGCTGGGTGCCGTGCTCGGCGGTGTGGCGGCCCTGGGTACGCTGGCCTGCGGCCTCCTCACCAAGGAGCGGCTCAAACCCGTGCGGGCCGAGAAATTCTCCCTCAAGCCCTTTGCCGACCTTTTCCGCAACAAGCCCTGGATTTACCTTACGCTCATCGGCATCTGCACCAACTTCTTCAACGGGTTCCGTTATGCCGTGGCCGCATACCTCATGGAATACTGCCTGCACGGGGATGTCACCGTCTATGGCCTTGTCATCAACTATACGGTGTTTATGATGTTCGGAGAGGCGGTGTGCATGATTTTCGGCGGCCTGTGCCCCTGGTTCACCAAGAAGGTGGGCTCCAAGAACAAGGCGTTTGCCTGGTCGGCCATTATCTGCGCCGTTTCCTCCATCCTGTTCTTCTTCATCCCCATGGATCCCGCCTGGATGTGGGTCATGATCCTCAATGTGATTGTCACGTCCATCGGCATCGGCTTTTATTCTCCGCTCATCTGGTCCATGTATGCCGATGTTGCCGACTACGCCACCGAGAAGAACGGCACCTCCTCCACCGGTCTCATCTTTTCTTCCGGCACCATGGCCCAGAAGTTTGGATCGGCCATCTCCGGCGCCCTTGTCGCGACGCTCCTGGGTCTTGCCGGCTTCATCTCCAACACAGACCCCATCACGCAGGAGACCGTCATCACCATCACCAACGAGTCCTCGGTCCAGACCATGATCTGGTCTCTGTTCTCGCTCTTCCCGGCCGCCATCGCGCTCCTCATCCTGCTGCTGCTCCGCCTCTATCCGATTAAGAAGTAGCGCACTTGCGTTAAGCTGCTGACTATCAGCGTTCTACGTTTTTCTCTTTAGGCTGCTCGGCCTAAAGAGATTTTTTTATATGCTTAGTAATCAGTAGTTTAGGTTGAGTTCGGGGTGGAGAGGGTGGAATTCGGTCAAAAAATGATAAAATCGGCTAAAACAGCACATAAAAGTGGCTAAAACCACACTTTCGATACAATAAATTCTTTTTTGTAGAGTTTATCTTTTATCTTGCCAAACAAAAAAGGCATGAAAAAGAGAAAAGTGTACTCCGGCGAAGCACATCATGTGTTCCAGAGAACCCGTAACAAAGGTATTATCTTCTATTCCATTCACGATTACCTGGTCTATTTCACCATCTACTGCAGCCAGGCCCGGCAAAGGGGCGTGAGCGTCCTGTCACTGTGTCCTATGCCCGATCATACGCACCAGGTCATTGTGGCGGCGAGCAAAAATCAGATGGCAACCTTTGTCCAAACCTACTCCCACCTGTTTGCCTATGAATGGAACAAAAAGCGGAAGAAGAAAGGGTTTTTGTTCAGCCATCCCTTCGGAAGTGCAGCCAAGCTGGGTAACAAACAAGTTAGGACCGTCCTGGCCTACAGCAACAACAACCCGGTGGAGCGGAAACTGGTTGAGCGTGCCGAAGATTATCGGTGGACCTTCCTCGCTTACTATAATAACAGGAATCCCTTCTCTCTTCCCCTCAACGAGTCGCACGCGAAATCCTATATGAGAATGGCCCTGAAGGAGATAAAACAGTGCCACGATGACGGGCAGTACATTACCTATTCCATGCTGGAACGCTGGGAAAGCCATTTATCGGCAACAGAATGGCAACAGATAGCCGACTATATCATCGGCCTGTGGAACGTCATCGACTATGAGCAGGCCATCAGCTACTATGGCAGTTACGACACCATGCTGCGCGCCTTCCACGACAACACCGGCAGCGAATACGAAATCCGGGAAGACCACGACAATTACACGGACACCGTCTATGCCGACTGCACCCACGTTCTCCAGGCCAAAGGCCTCTCGGCGCGGCAGCTATCGGCCATTCCCTCCCTCCCCATGGAGCAAAAGCAGCGGTTGTACTACTATCTGCTGAGCCGGACATCGGCCCGCCCCGTCCAAGTGAAGAAGTATCTCCATCTTGCACTCGACTTAACACTTTGATTATGAGGTATATAGCAAATTCTCTTTAAGCAGAGCAGCCTAAAGAGAAAAGGGTAAAACGCAGATAATCAGCAGCTTAGCGAGGGTTCGCGGCGGGGGGCTATTCCCACAGGACGAGGGTGCGGTCCAGCGGAATGCGCTTGGATGCGCCGTGCGCTCCGGCAATCTGGTAGGCCGATGCATCTGCGACCAGCGTCCTTACGGCAGCGTTCACCCGCGAGATGTTCACGTTGAGATCGTTGGAAAAGCAGTCTAGGATGCGCTCAATGCTGCGGTCGATGGCGCCGGGCTCCAGGCTTCGGCTCAGTTTCCGGTAGTAGGCCGACAGTTCCTCCCGGTAATCGGCTATGCGCTTGAGGGGGATGCCCTCCGGATGCCGCAGGAAGAGAAGCAGCACGGTCTTTGCCATCGGCCTCAGCCGCAGCTCCTCCTCCCCGATGAATACCCGCAGCCCCTGCGTGATGCGTACCGTCGTGGAGGGGGCCGATGCCCATGCACCATCGGCCCGCCTGCGCTCCAGCTCGCGGGTGGCCTCCCGGATGAAGCACGCCAGTTCCCGTGTCTCCTGCTCCTCCCAGCTGATTCCGTACAGCGCGCCCGGCTCCTCCAGCGCGTGCGTCCGGTCCACGAGGTAATTGAGTATGGCTATTCCCAAACGTTTCATACCCCAAATATACAAAAAACCCGCGAGCGACAGAGCGGTCACTCGCGGGCTAGGTTGCAAACCCCACTAAGATTACCAACGATCCTCGCTGGATACGGTGAGTTTCTTACGGGCATGACGGCGACGGGCGTTGAGAACGCGGCGGCCATTGGCAGAAGCCATTCTTGCGCGGAAGCCGTGCTTGTTCACACGCTTGCGGCGGGAAGGTTGAAATGTTCTTTTCATGATATATCTTTTTTATATTTTTCGCGTAATGGACTGCAAAGGTAGTAATTTCCCGCGAAATGGCAAAATTATTTTTCGATATGAATGACGAGTTTTCCGTCATAGTAGGGGTCCGCGAGCCAGGAAGATACCGGCCAGGTGTGGACCGAGCCCCGCGCCATCCGGTGACGGGCCATGACCTCGGCAATTTCGGGGACGACATCGCCGCCCTTGAGGTAGAGGATGCCGCGCGAGAATTTGCCTTTGACCCAGGGGTAGAAGTCCGTGAGGGACGCCACCGCGCGGGAAACCACAAAGTCGAAGGTCTGGGGCAGGGATTCCGCGCGGGCGTTCACCACCTGCACGTTTTCAAGGCCGAGGGCCGATGATACCGCCTGCGCCACAATGGTTTTCTTGCCCACGGAGTCGCACAGGACAAACCGGGCCGACGGAAACAGGATAGCCAGCGGAATGCCGGGAAATCCGCCGCCGGTTCCCAGGTCCAGCACCGAAGCCTGCGCGAACGCTTCGTACAGGCCCGGAACGGTCTGGAGGTACCGGGCAATGGCCAGTGAGTGCAGGACGTGGTGGCTGTACAGGCCGTCAATGTCTTTGCGGGAAATGACGTTGATCTGTGCATTCCACTCCTTATACAGGGCATCCAGGGCCTTGAAAGCGGCCTCCTGCCCCTCCGAAAGCGGGAAATCCTCCCGTACAAAATCCAGAAATTCGTTACTGTTCATTCCACTTCCCCCCTTAACATCATTTGTGAGAGATGCTGCTTGCCCCGGCGGATGCGCGTGCGCACCGTATTGAGCTCCAGGTCCAGTTCCCGGGCAATCTCCTCATATTCCAGTTCTTCAATCATGTATTTGATCATCACGTCTTTATAGAGGGAAGGCAGCTCTTCTATGTAGCCCATCAGGCGGGCATGCACCTCGTCGTTGATAATCTCGTCTTCCGGCGTATAGTCCGTGAGCTGAGGCTGGCCGTCCGGCGATTCGGTGGAGGCCTTGTTCAGGATGCCTTCCTTTTTCTGGTCTTCCCGCTGGATGCTGCTCAGGTGGTCCAGCGCCGTGCGGGTGGCGATGGTCAGGAGCCACGGCCGGAATTCCCGCGTGGTGTCAAACCCCGGCAGGGCGGCAAACGCCTTCTGGAAACTTTCCAGCACAACGTCGTCTATATCGGCCTTCCATTTGAAATAGCCGCTCACGCGTCCGCGCACCGCTTTCTCGTACACCTGGTACAGCATGCGGTAGGCCGTCTGGTCTCCCGCGACGGCGCGCTCAATGATTTCTGTTTCTTTATTGTCCACTTCTAATGTGCCTCCAACCAGTTGGCCCCGGCACTGCATTCCACCGTGAGCGGGACCGAGAGTTTGATAACATTTTCCATTACGTCCTTCACCAGCGCCTTGAGGGCCGGCACTTCCTCCGGAAGGGCGTCAAATACCAGTTCGTCGTGAATCTGCAGCACCATCCGGCTGCGAAGGCCTTCCTCCTTCAGGCGGGCCGCTACGCCAATCATGGCCAGTTTGATGATATCGGCCGATGTCCCCTGGATGGGGGCGTTCACCGCGTTTCGCTCGGCCAGCGCGCGGACGTTGGCGTTGTGCGCTTCGATGTCGGGCAGATACCTCCGCCGGCCGAAGAGCGTCTCCACATAGCCGTTCTCCCGCGCGAAGGAAATGCTGTCGTCGATGAACGAGCGGATGGCCGGGAAAGAGGCGAAATACCCGTCGATGAGCTCCTTCGCGGCCGTCCGTGAAAGGTGCAGCCGCTGCGCCAGACCGAAGGAGGAGATGCCGTACATGATGCCGAAGTTGGCCGTCTTGGCCATGGAGCGCTGCTCCCGGGTGACTTCCTCCACGGGTATGCCGAAGATCTTGGCGGCCGTGGCGGCATGTACGTCCACCCCGTCGCGGAATGCCTGGATGAGGTGCGCGTCGCAGCTGAGGTGCGCCATGATGCGGAGCTCAATCTGGGAATAGTCGGCTGATACAATGACGCCCTCCGGCGTTCCCGGCACAAAGGCCTTGCGGATTTCCTTTCCGCGCTCGGTGCGGACAGGAATGTTCTGCAGGTTGGGATTGGAGCTGGAAAGCCGTCCGGTGGCTGTAAGTGCCTGATTGAAAGTAGTATGTACGCGTCCGTCTACCGGAGAAATATAGCTGGGGAAAGGCTCGATATAGGTGGAAAGGAGCTTTTTCACCGCCCGGAACTCGAGGATCTCATCCACGATGGGATGGCGGTCGGCAATGGCTATGAGCGTGGCTTCGTCGGTGGAGTACTGCGTCTTGCTGCCGGTCTTTTTGGCCTTCGGGTCCAGCTGCAGCTTGTCAAAAAGCACTTCGCCCACCTGTCGGGGGGAGGAAACGTTGAGCTGGGGGTCATCGGCCATCTCGCGGATGCGGGCTTCGCGCTGGGCGAGCTCCTTGCGGAGGCCGTCGGCAAACACCCGCAGCTGGGCCATGTCCACCTTCACGCCGTCTCGCTCCATCTGGGCCAGCACCTTGGCCAGGGGCTCCTCCATGCGGTCGTAGAAGGCGGGAAGCTGCTCCCGGAGCTTGTCTCCGAGGGGGATGAGGATGGCCGATTCCTTCAGGCGCGGGGAATCGTCCTCCTCGGGGACGTCGTCAAAGAGGGAGCCGGTAGTGGCCGGGGCCGATGCTTCCTCCAGCGATACGCCCAGGTATGTCTGCGCCAGGGCGGCGAGCTCGTGGCTGCGCTCGGGATTGATGACATAGTGCATGAGCTCGATGTCGTTCCACTGTCCCTGCAGGCCGATGCCCTCGGCCGCCAGGTGGTTCGCCGTCTTTTTGAGGTCTACGCCGTACTTGGCCACGGAAGCGTCTTCCAGCAGGTCCTTCGCCTCGGCCGGGATGACAGTAGCCACCTTTTCACCTGCGGCCAGGAGCAAGTGGGAACCGCCGCTTATCACCAGCCCAACTTTTCCACCGCTTTTAGCTGCAGAAAGGACTTCGGCCAGGGAGGCAGGTATGGCTGCCGGGGCATCGGCCTTCTTTTTTGTCTCTTCTGCAGTACTGGCCTCTGCGGGTAAATACTTCTTCAAAGAAGTGAATTCATATTCCCGGAACAGCTCGGCGAGGCGCGGGGAGAACTTTCCGGTGTAGCGCATGTCTTCCAGGGTGGCGGGAAGCTGCATGTCTGTCTTGATGGTGACAAGTGCCTTGGAAAGGGCCATGTGCGGCTGCGCCTCGGTAAACATGGCCTGCTGCTTGGGCGTGAGCTCCGCGATGTGGGCGTAGATGTTCTCCAGGGTGCCGTACTTGGCAATGAGTTTGGCGGCGCCTACTTCTCCCACGCCTTTGACACCGGGGACGTTGTCGGCGGCGTCTCCGCAGATGGCCAGCATGTCAATGACCTGCGACGGCTCCGCAATGCCCCATTTTTCACAGAGGGCGGCCGTGTCCACCAGTTCGTTGTCAGAACCGCCCTTGCCGGGCTTGAACTGGAAAACGTGCTTTCCGATGAGCTGTCCGTAGTCTTTGTCGGGAGTGACCATGTAGACGTCGAGGCTATCCGATGCAAGCTGCGTGGCAGCGCTGCCCAGAACGTCGTCGGCCTCGAAGCCGGGAACCATCATGACAGGAATGTCCATGGCCTTCACCAGCTCCGTAAGGGGCTCCAGCGCATCGATGACAAGCTGCGGGGTAGGGGGGCGCGTGCCCTTGTAGGCAGGGTACATCTCATTGCGGAACGTGCCTCCCGGCGGGTCGAACGCCACCGCAATATGCGTAGGCTTCTCCCGCTCAATGAGTTCCATGAGGTATTTCGTGAATCCGAAGAGGATGGACATGTCCGCCCCCTTGGAATTGATCATCGGCCTTCGGAGGAATGCGTAGTACATTTTGAATACCAGCGCATGCCCGTCTATGAGGAATAGTTTATCCATAGCCTTCAAAGTTACGAAATATTTCTTAATTCCACGCCTTCGCCTTTTTTCTGGGCTCTTCTCCGGGCTCTTCTCCGCGCCGCCTTACGATCTTAAGCATCTTTTGCGGCAAATCCCGCTTAAGATCGTCACCACTGACGAACAAAAGCGTAATTCGCCGCAAATCCTGCTTAAGATCGTCATGAGATGCGTTTGCGGCATCGGGATAATTGTCGTACCTTTGCGGCAAAATACAGTATTATATGGCCGACGAAAAGATTATCTTCTCGATGAATGGGGTTGGCAAGGTGCTGCCCCACAATAACAAAGTCATTCTCAAAGACATATACCTGAGCTTCTTCTATGGTGCCAAGATTGGCATCATCGGTCTCAACGGTTCCGGTAAGTCCACGCTCATGAAGATCATTGCCGGTGTGGAGAAATCCTACAAGGGCGAAGTGGTCTGGGCTCCGGGCTACTCTGTGGGTTACCTGGAGCAGGAACCGCAGATGGATCCGGAAAAGACGGTGCTGGAAGTGGTGCAGGAAGGTGTACAGGAGGTGATGGACATCCTCAAGGAGTACAACGAGATCTCCGAAAAATTCATGGAACCCATGGATGATGATGAGATGAACCGCCTCATCGAGCGCCAGGGAGAGCTTACGGAAAAGATCGAAGCCGTGAACGGCTGGGAGATCGATTCCAAACTGGAGCGCGCCATGGATGCGCTGCAGTGCCCGCCTTCGGAGCAGAAAGTGAAGGAACTTTCCGGTGGTGAGCGCCGCCGCGTGGCCCTGTGCCGCCTGCTGCTGCAGGAGCCGGACGTGCTGCTTCTGGACGAGCCCACCAACCACCTGGACACCGAATCCATCCAGTGGCTGGAAGCACATCTGCAGCAGTACAAGGGCACGGTCATTGCCGTTACCCACGACCGTTACTTCCTGGACAACGTAGCCGGCTGGATCCTGGAACTGGACCGCGGCGAGGGCATTCCCTGGAAGGGCAACTACTCCTCCTGGCTGGACCAGAAGACCAAGCGCCTGGCCCAGGAAGAGAAGGCCGAGAGCAAACGCCGCAAGACCCTGGAGCGGGAGCTCGAGTGGGTGCGCATGGCTCCCAAGGCCCGTCAGGCCAAGCAGAAGGCCCGTCTGGGTGCTTACGAAAAGATGGCATCGGCCGACACCAAACAGAAGGAAGCCAACCTGGAAATCTATATCCCCAACGGACCGCACCTGGGGAACAAAGTCATTCGTTTCAACGACGTTACCAAGTCGTACGGTGACAAGGTTCTCTTCGAGCACCTGAGCTTCGAGTTGCCGCCGGCAGGCATCGTAGGTGTCATCGGTCCCAACGGTGCGGGTAAGACCACCCTCTTCCGCCTCATCATGGGCATTGAGAAGCCGGATGCCGGCACCATTGAAATTGGCGAGACCGTGAAGATTTCCTATGTAGACCAGCAGCACCGTTCCATCGATCCGGAAAAGACTGTGTATGAGACTATTGCCGGCAACTCCGAGTGGGTGCGCATGGGTGGCCGCGACGTAAACGCCCGCGCCTGGGTATCCCGCTTCAACTTCTCCGGAGCAGATCAGGAGAAGAAGTGCGGCGTGCTCTCCGGTGGTGAACGTAACCGGCTGCACCTGGCCCTCACCCTGAAGGACGAAGGCAACGTGCTCCTCCTGGATGAACCTACCAACGATGTGGATGTGAACACCATCCGCGCCCTGGAAGAAGGTCTGGACGGGTTCGCCGGCTGCGCCGTGGTGGTGTCCCACGACCGCTGGTTCCTGGACCGTATTGCCACGCACATCCTCGCCTATGAAGGTGAAGGAAAGGTAGTATTCTTCGAAGGCAACTACCAGGAGTACGAAGAGAACAGAAAAATGCGCCTGGGCGATACGGAGCCCAAGCGCTTCAAGTACAAGAAACTGATGGAGTAATCCTTAGATGAGCGCCGCCAGCCATTCCAGCCAGGCGGCGTCTGTGCTATCAAAGGTGGCGTACTGGTTGTCGTCAATATCAAGGACAGCCGTTACGTCGCCTTTTTTGTCGAACACCGGTACTACAATCTCCGACTTGGACTCACTGCTGCAGGCAATGTGTCCGGGGAACTCCTCCACATCCGGGACCACGATGGTCTTCTTCTGTTTCCAGGCCGTGCCGCACACGCCCTTTCCGTAGCCAATGCGGAAGCAGGCCGATGTCCCCTGGAACGGGCCCAGAACCAGTTCTCCGTCAATGACGCGGTAGAATCCGGTCCAGAAGAAGTGCATCTTTTGGTTGATGAGGGCGCAGAGGTTGGCCATGCGGGCCACGGTGTCGGTCTCATCACCCAGATACAGCTTGGCATCCTGATACAGGCGCAGGTAGGCGAAGGTCTTCAGGGACAGGTGGCAATAGCCTTCCGGGTTCTTGTCCAGATAGTTCTGGTGATACTCCTCGGCCGGGTAGAAGCTTCTCAGCGGCTCCAGCTGGGTAACCAGCGGAACGCCCAGTTTGGCCGATACCTCCTGGAACACAGCCTCAATGACGGGCCTGTCTTCCTCGTTCACATAGAACACGCCGCTGCGGTAGCGGGTGCCTTCGTCGTGGCCCTGGCGGTTGAGGGTGAGGGGGTCTGTCACCGTAAAGAACATGCGGGTAAGGAAATCCAGGCTCACGCGCTCCGGATTGTAACGCACCCGCACGGTCTCGGCAAACCCCGTGGTATCTGTATACACTTCTTTATAGGTAGGATTCTCGGTGTTGCCATTGGCATAACCCGGCATGGCCTCGGCCACACCATCCACTCCTTTGAAAAAATGCTCGACGCCCCAGAAACAGCCGCCGGCGAAATAGATTTCTTTCATAACTTAACTAACCTTGAGCCACAAAGATACTCAATTTGCCCGAATCTGCAACAGACGCCGCTGACGATCTTAAGCAGGATTTGCCGGGAATTACGCTTTTGTTCGTAAGTGATGACGATCTTAAGCGGGATTTGCCGGGAATTACGCTTTTGTTCGTAAGGGCCAACGGCCGAAGAAATTTATTTTTCGCAAGGCTTTGCGAAAAACCAAATTCCTTCGGCCATCGCAACGCCCTCGCGCAGTGATTATTCCCGGAAGAGGTCGCGGGAGGGGAGCTGCGAGGAAAAGCGGCCGCGGAGGTTCTTGAACAGGGCGGCGGTGTTGCGGGTGAAGCGGGAGCCGCGCCAGGAGCTGGTGTTGGTGACCATGATCCAGCATTCGCCGTCGGGGTACACTTTGATGAGGGCCGATGTCCCCGAGAACGAGCCGGTGCGCGTCCATTCACCGTCCGGCTTGCAGTCTACCCAGCCCAGGCCGTAGGTGCTGTCGTCAAAATAGTGCGTCATCTGGCCAATGGAAAAGGGCTCCAGAATATCCGGAACGGGGCCATGGCCGTCGATGGAACAGACCAGGCGGGCCAGTTCCGGTACAGAACCAATCCAGCCGCCGGCACCGTAGAGGCCGGAGATGAAGTTGCCGCCATAGCACTTCTCCACGGAGGCGAACTGGTGGTCGAACGAAGGCCCGGGCTCGGCGTCGGGGTGCATGTAGTAGCGCGTCTCGCCAGGAAGACGGTCCTTGAGATAGTCTCCGCCCAGCGAAAAGTGCCTGCATCCGGCCGGACCGAAGACCTCTTTCTGCATGAACTCTTCATAGGACATGCCCGAAGCCTTTTCAATCACCAGCGACAGCAGAAGATACCCGAAGTTGGAATACTCCTGATAGCTGCCGGGCTCAAAGGCCAGGCGCCGGGCAACCTCCTTCCGTACCAGAAAGTCCGTGGACGGCGGCTCCGAGAGCCCGTGCTGCTGCATGAAGCGCGCCGTATTGAACATGACGTCTCCACCGCGGGAGGAAAAACCGCCCTGGTGGCGAAGCAGGTGCTCCACGGTGATTTCGTAGAAGCGGTCGTCCCGAATGTATTTGTCGTATTCTCCGAGGATGCCGTAAGGCCCGAAGACCGGCGTTTCCAGGAACACCTTGCCTTCTTCCTGCAGCCGCATGATCCCTACGGCCGTGAGCAGTTTGGAGACGGAGGCCAGACGGAGGCGCACGTCGGGATGCATCCGCGTGGAAGCATCGGCCCATCCATATCCCCTCGCGTAGAGGAGGGAGTCGTTGCGCACGATGGCGAGCGATGCGCCGTGCAGCCCCCAGTAGTTGAGGAAACTGTCAATGGCGTGGTCCATGCGGGGAAGCTCGGAGAGCTCGTTGGAAAGGCTGCCGCTGAGGTCTTCCTTCCACGGGATGGGCGTCTCTTCCGGGGCCGATGGCAGCTCCGGAAGCTGTTTCCCGCGCATAAGAAACACAGCCGTCAGGAGAAAGGCGGCTGCAGCGAGTATGAGTTTACCGTGCCTCACTTGATGAGGCCGGCCCGGCGGCCGAAGTCGATGATGTACTCGGCGGTGCCGTCAATGCCCAGCACAGAGCTGTCTACACACAGATGGTAATTGGCAGCCTGCCCCCAGGCGCCGAACGTATAGTAGTTGTAGTACGTCTCGCGGGTGCGGTCTTTCTTGCGCATAAGCTTCTCGGCCTCTTCCTCGGAGAGGTTTTCCTCCTTCATGAGGCGCTGGATGCGGTATTCCTCGGGGGCGCACACGAATACGTTGAGGCATTTGCGCTCGCGCAGGATGTAGTCTGCGCATCGGCCGATGATGACGGCGTCTCCTTTGTCGGCGATGCCGCGGATAACCTCGCTCTGGATGTTGAACATGACGTCGTCGTTCACAATTCCGCTGTCCATGTAGCTGTTGAGGCGGTTGGACGCGAAAAAGCTGCTCACGGAAAACAGACTGCGCTTTTCTTCCCCGGCGAAGAGGCTCTTGGAATAGCCGCTTTCCTCCGCCACCTTGGAGATGAGGGCGTTGTCGTAGAAGGGAATACCCAGTTTCTGGCCGATGGCCTGGCCCACGTAGCCGCCGCCACTGCCGAACGAACGGCCGATATTGATGAGTGTATTCATAAGCGTTTAAATCTGACTGCCTAAAACTGTAGGATCATCCCCGTCCTTGAGCCGTCCCAGCTTCACAAGGAGGCCCCAGGCCATGAGACCCGTGATGACGGCCGATATCATGTCGGCGATGGGGAAACTGTACCATACGCCATCCTCGGATTCCAGCATGGCCGGAAGCAGGTAGATGCAGGGGAGAAGGAACAGGAGTTGCCGGGACAGGGACAAGAAGACCGACTTCCGGACCATGCCCAGACACTGGAAGAGGTTGGTGGTCACCATCTGGAAACCCACGATGGGGAACACAATATTCAGTTTCTGGAGGCCTCTGGAGGCCTTTTCCAGAAGAATGGGGTCGTTGGTGAAGATGCTCGCGGACGGCGTGGCCAGGAACTCGGAGACCACCCAGCCCAGGGTTGTGACCAGGGTCGCCCACAGGGCTGTCTTGATGTACACTTCCCGAACGCGGGCATACTGCCGGGCTCCGAAGTTATAGCCGGCAATGGGCTGCATGCCCTGGTTGAATCCCATCACAATCATGACGAACAGGAACGTCAGACGGTTCACGATGCCGTAGGCGCCGATGGCCAGGTCTCCGCCCCACTTGACCAGCTGCTGGTTGATGAACAGCACCACGATGCAGCTGGCGAGGTTCATCAGGAAGGGGCCCATGCCGATGGCAAGGGAATCCTTCGCGATCTTCCAGTCTACGTGGAACAGCTTCAGGGACAGGGGCAGATGCAGGAAACGCTCCTGGTTGAAGAAGTACCGCAGCGTGTACGCAAGCGACATGAGCTGGCACAGGACGGTGGCCAGGGCGGCTCCCTTGATACCCATGCCCAGCACGAAGATGAAGATGGGGTCCAGGATGGCGTTGGAAATTACGGTGAACAGCGTAAGTCCCATGGCCAGCTTTGGATTACCGGACGATCGCACCACGGAATTGAGGCCGAAGTACAGGTGCGTGACCATGTTGCCCAGGGCGATGATGACCATGTAGTCCCGGGCAAAGGGGAGGGTAGCGTCCGACGCCCCGAAAAAACGGAGGATGGGATCCATCCACAGGAGCGTCACCAGCGTGAAGGCAAGGCCCGTGAGGATGTTGAGGGTAACCTCGTTGGAGAGCACCTTCCCGGCCACCTTGTAGTTTTTCTGGCCCAGGAGCACGGAAATCATGGTAGCGGCGCCCACGCCCACCAGCGTACCGAATGCGGTGGAGATGTTCATGAGCGGGAAAGTGATGGCGAGGCCGGCGATGGACAGGGAACCTACGTCGGGAATATGGCCGATGTAAATGCTGTCTACCATATTATACAGCGAAGACGCCGTCATGGCGATGATGCCAGGGACGGCGTATTGCCGGATGAGTGCGCCGATGGGCTTGGTGCCCAGCTCTGTGGGAACGGAAGTATGGCTCATTTACTCGACGATTTCCAGTTCGAACCACAGCGAGGCATAGCCGGGAATGGAACTGCCGCTGCCGGAAGAAGAGTAACCGTGCGAGGACGTGAACAGGGCATTTGCCTTCTGACCCTTCCAGTGCATGAGATAGAGGGCGCCCTTGAAGCCGTTGATAAGGGAAGAACTGCCGCCCATGGTGATGTCGCTGTAGGTGCTGGCAAGGCTTACGCTCTGGGGCTCGTAGGTGCGGCTGGCGCTGTAGATGCCGGCATCCTTGGCCACTTTCTCGAGGGTGGTGTCAAACACGGTTCCGTCCAGGAGACGTCCGGTGTAATTGATCTTGATGGTGGCGCCGGTCTCCAGGGCGTCTTCCTCCTTGAACGAAGAAACATCGCTGGAGAACCAGAACGTGCCGTCGGGCTCCTGATCCTGGACGTAGGACACATTGTCCGCATCGCTGAAGTTGTTGTGGATGAACGTGCTCAGCTGGGTCTTGGCGGTCTGCTCGGGGTCCGGTGTGAAACTCTCCAGGGTAATCTCATAGATAAGGTGCGTGCTGCTGGTGCATGCGTCCAGATATTCCTTCTGGGTATTATACCGGCTGGAAGTGAGCATCCAGGCCGGGATGACGGCCTTGCGGGTTCCGCCGATGCGCATGCCGCTTACCAGGGCGTCCAGGCCGGCGTAGCTGTAGTTTTCTCCGAGCAGCTGATACTTGGGACCGTAGTAGTTGCCCTTCACGTAGGTGCCCAGCTGTTTGGAGAGCTCTTCGTCGGTGGTGGCGGAAACCGTCCCCCCGAGGGTGCGGATGGTGCTTCTCACCAGGACATAGGGCGCCTCGCTGGTCCATTCCAGGCCTGTTCCGGGTGTCTCGGCCAGCAGGTACAGGCCGTCTTCCGTGGGGGCGATGCCGGGATGATACTTCTCCATCCAAAGCTGCAGGTATTTCTGGGCATCCTGTCCCGTGGTGGATGCCTGGTTTTTGGCGCAGGCGCCTGCAAGGAGGCAGGCGGCGGCCGTCATCAGAATCAGTTTTCTATTCATTGGGTAAAATTTCATCAATCAAAATGTAATAGGCCAGGGCGCTTAATGCAGGAATCGTGCCCTTCTCGTTTTTCCCGTAGCCATATTTCCCGGTAAAGAGGATATAGCCCTCGTCCTGGGGCTGTACGCCCGCAAGGCCGTCGGCAAGGCCCGGAACGAGCGATGCGTCCAGCGTGATGGTGTCCAGCTGGAAGCGGCTTTCGTCGGAGGTGTCCCACTTGGCCTGCGCAGCCAGTTCCTTGAAGTTGGTGGCGACGAGGTTGGAAGTGGAGAGGCTGGCCGATGTGAGCGTGAAGCAGCCGTAGTAGAGCGACACCCGCTGTCCCCAGGCCAGGGAGTCCCGCGTGGGATCCAGGGTGTCGTGCAGGGTGAGCCGATAGGCTCCGCCGTTCCGCGTAAGGGTAGCGGTGGCGTCCTTGCCCATCTGGGTGCTTATGAAACTCTCGATATAGCCCGACTGCTTGTCGTAGGTGGTCTGCTCCTGCTTGGCGCAGCCAGCGATGACAAGGAGTGCGAGGATAGCCGGTATGATGGTACGCTTTCTCATTTCAGGTAGTCTTTAAGGACTTGTTCCAGGTAGGCAGGGGCTGCATCGGCCGATGGAATATCCTCGCCGATGAGTATCTTCCCGCCCGCCGCGTTCTCGTGCCCGCCGCCGTGGAAAAAGCGCTGCGCCAGCTGCTGGGCGCTGGTGCCTTTCTTGGAGCGGACGCTCACGCGGAAGTGGCCGTCGTCCTCCTTGAGGAGCACGCTAAGGCGCACTTTCTCAATGGTGAGCGGCACGTTGACAAGGCCTTCCGATTCTCCGTCGCGCATGTCAAAGCGCTCCTGAATGTCCCTTGTGAGGACCATGTAGGCTGTGCCGTTGTCAAGGATGTGGAGCTCCTCGCTCTGCATGTAGCCCATGAGCCGCACGCGGTTCTCGCGGTAGCTCTGATAAATCTTGCCGATGAGCGCATCCCGGTCTACCCCGGCCGCAATGAGCTCCGACGCCATCCGGAACGTGGACGGAAACACCGAATTCGCAAAGTTGTTGGTGTCCGTGGTCATGCCGGTCATCAGCGCTGCACCGATCTCCTTTGCCATAGGCCCTTCGCACATCGCCGAAGGCCCAGTCTTTCCGGAGGCTAAAAAATGGGCCGATGCCCCCGGAAAGACTGGGGCCTTCGGCTCTCCGGCGCACATTCCATCTGTCTCCTTCTCTGTTTCCTTCTCTGTCTCCTTCTCTGTCAGGGCTTTGAGGACCCAGTAGACGACCTCCGAGGCGGAGGAGATGTCGGGGGTGGAGAAGACGAGGCCGAAGCTCTGGGTGTCGGGGTTCAGGTGGTGGTCCATGAGGACTTTGGGGGCGGCTGAGGCCTGGAGGAATGGTTCCAGCGCGCTGGTGCGGCTGAAGGCATTGGCATCGGCCAGGATGATGAGGTCGGCCCTGGCGATGCGGGCCTCTGCCCCGGCGGGGTCTTCGTCGTGGAAGAGGAAGGGGATTCCTTCCGGAAGGATGAAGCGGAGGTTGTCGGCGGGGGTGTCGGGGAGGATGACGGCGACGTCTTTCCCCAGGCCGCGGAGGTACAGTGCCAGGCCCGAACTGGCGCCCAGGGCGTCTCCGTCCGGGTGCGTATGGGCCACGATGACCGGATAGCTGGCGCTGGCCAGCCATCGGCCCAGGGTGATGATGTCTTCTGCGTGGATGAAGTTCATGACACTGCTGTTTCCGGAGGCAAATTTACAAAAGATTATTGCTTTTGAGAAATGATTTCGTTAACTTTGTCGGAAGTTTTGAAAATTATAAAACACTAGAATAATGAACAAATCTGTCAAAATCGCTTGCGAGGTTGTTCTCGGAGCCCTGATTGTCCTGCTTGTCTGGCTCACTGTCAAGAGCGTCCAGAAACCCGTTCAGTTTAACAAGGAGGTGGCTTCCCGTTCCCAGGTGGCTATCCAGCGCCTTAAGGATATCCGTACCCTTCAGGAGGCTTTCAAGAGCGTGAACGGTCGTTTCTCTCCCACCGTGGACTCCCTCAAGCTGTTCTATGAGAACGGCAAGATGGATATCGTGATGCAGATCGGCTCCCTGGATGACTCCCTCGCCGTGGCCAACACCGAGGCCATCAAGAAGGCCAACAAGAAGCTCAAACCCGCCGAGATGACCGCCAAGCTGGCTGCCGCCTATGCCGCCGGCCAGAAGGTTGTGTTCTCCACCGTCACCGAGGTTCCCGTGCGCGATACCCTGTTTGCCAGCCGCAAGGACTTCTGCGTGGACTCTCTCGCCTTCATCCCGTTCTCCGGTGGCCAGAAGACAGAGATGGAAGCAACCATCAAGACCGTCTCCGGTGTTCAGGTTCCTCTGTTCGAGGCCCGCATGCCCTACAGGGCTCTGTGCAAGGGTCTGGACAATCAGCTCCGCATCAACCTGGATGCTGAGCGCAAGGACCAGAACAAGTACGAAGGTCTGCAGGTGGGCAGCATCACCGCCCCCAACAACAACGCCGGTAACTGGGAATAGTCCGTATGGACCAGTCCAATATATCTAATAAAGAAATATCCATTCAAGTCTCCTTGAGTGGATTTTCTTTTAATGGCTCGCCCTGGTATCCCGCCGAGCGCGTCTTTACCATGCCGGAACTCCAGCGCCGTTATGACAAGGTGGAGATTTCCCTCCTTACGCCCAAGGTGGCGCTGGTGCCGGATGCCTTCCTGAATCCTTCCGGTGCCCGTCAGGCCCTCGCCGAGGTTGTTTCCCTCCGGGACACGGACCTTGTGGAGACCATCCCGGTCCCGTCTCTCGGCGCCACGCTGGTGTATTCCAATTCGCTGGACGAATCCCTTTCCCGGGCGCTGTCCCAGACGGTCCTCACTACGTCCGGGGAACAGGCACGCGTGCTTCCGGAGATGTACTACCTGCTCCGGGCGCTGGATTCGCTCCCGGACTACAACAAGATTGTTGCCTCCTGGTACGGGGGATATCTGCACCTTGTGATTGCGCAGGGCAAGAGCCTGTGCCTTGCCAATGTGTATCTGGCTCCGGATTTTACTACGGCCGAGTACTTCCTCTTCCTGGGGCTCAAGCGGCTGCAGCTGAATCCGGAGGTATCCACCGCGCACTTCCGCACTCCGCTGGACCTGGAGCAGGAAATGTCGCTGTACCGTTACTTCAAATCCGTGGTGCAGCTATGAGAATTATCGGCGGAAAACTGAAAGGAAAGAGCGTCCTGCCCCCGGCCGGATACAAGGCCCGTCCCACCACGGACTTTGCCAAGGAGGGCCTCTTCAATATCCTGGACAACGAATACGAGTTCGAGGACCTCAAGGTCCTGGACCTGTTCGGCGGCACCGGTTCCATTGCCTTTGAGTTTGCCTCCCGGGGCGCTTCCCGTGTCTACTGTGTGGAAATGGCCCGGGAGAATGCCTCGTTCATCAAGACAGAAGCGGCCCGTCTGGGCCTTTCCAACGTGACCATGGTGCGGGACAACGTCTTTGACTTCCTGCCCATCTGCCGCGAAAAGTTCGATATTGTCTTTGCCGATCCGCCCTATGCCCTCGAGGGTCTTGCCGGCATCCCGGATCTCATCTTTTCCCTGGACCTCCTGCATCCCGGCTGCTATTTTATCCTGGAGCACGGGGATGAGCATTCGTTCAGGGAACATCCCCGTTTTGTGAAGGAGAGAAGCTACGGAAGGGTACATTTCAGTTTTTTTGAATAATGCTTTCGTTTCTTATCAGCATCGTGGCCCTTGTCCTGGGCTATTTCGTTTACGGAGCCTTCGTAGACCGCGTCTTCGGCCCCGATCCCCATCGGCCCACCCCGGCCATCTCCAAGGCCGACGGCGTTGACTACATTGCACTTCCCAGCTGGAAGGTGTACATGATCCAGTTCCTCAACATTGCGGGAACGGGCCCTATCTTCGGTGCCATCATGGGCGCCAAGTTCGGCCCGGCCAGCTACCTCTGGATTGTGCTGGGCTGTATCTTTGCGGGCGCCGTGCACGACTACATGTGCGGCATGCTCTCTGTCCGGCACGGGGGCGCCGGTTTTCCGGAACTGGTGGGTGATTACCTGGGCCAGCGCACGAAGAAGGTGATGCTGGTGTTCAGTATCATCCTGCTGCTCCTGGTGGGAACGGTGTTCGTCTACAGTCCGGCCCTCATCCTCGGAGACATTGCGGGGGATGGCTCCCGCGGCTCCATCATGCTGTGGGTGGGCATTATCTTTATCTATTATGTGGTGGCTACACTGCTGCCCATCGACAAACTCATCGGCCGGGTGTATCCGCTCTTCGCGGTGGCCCTTCTCTTTATGGCGGTCGCCCTCATGGTGTGCCTGTTTGTGAAGTGGCCCTCGCTGCCGGAGCTCTGGGACGGCCTGGGCGGCTGGTCGGAGCAGGCCGGCCTCAAGGGACAGCCCATCTTCCCGTGCCTTTTCATTACCATTGCGTGCGGCGCCATTTCCGGCTTCCACGCCACGCAGAGCCCGCTCATGGCCCGGTGCATCCGCAGTGAGAAAATGGGGCGTCCGGTGTTTTACGGCTCCATGATCACCGAGGGCCTGGTAGCTCTTATCTGGGCGGCGGTGAGCTCCTGGTTCTTCTTCGACGGCGGCGCGGCTGCCGTGGGCTCGGACCTTTCGGCCGCGGCCCCCACGGTGGTGACCAAGGTCTCCGAGAACTGGCTGGGACTTCTGGGCGGCATCCTTGCCATCCTGGGCGTGGTGGCGGCTCCCATCACTTCCGGTGATACGGCATTCCGCAGTGCGCGCCTCATCATCGCCGACTTCCTGCACCTGGAGCAGCGGGTCATCGGCAAGCGTCTTGCCGTGGCCATCCCCCTGTTTGCGGGGTCGGCCCTCCTCCTATGGTATAACATTGCCGATGCAAACGGCTTCAACACCATCTGGCGGTACTTCGGCTGGAGCAACCAGACCCTCGCGGCGTTCATGCTCTGGACAGCAACGGTGTACCTGTGCCGGCGGCGCTCATCGGCCCACTATCTCATGACGCTCCTGCCTGCGCTCCTCATGACGTCCGTCTGTGTCACCTTCATCCTCATTGACAAGACGGGCTTCCGGCTGCCCCAGACGTGGGCACCCTGGATCGGCCTCGCCACCTTTGCCGTCGCCCTCGCGCTGTTCGTGCTCTGGCGCCGCCGCGTCGCTCCTTCGCAACGCATTGATTCTGAGTAGTTTCTCTTTTTCTCTTTAGGCTGCTCTGCCTAAAGAGAAAAACTTATAACATTGATAACCAATTAATTAGACCACTAGCGATGTTAGACAAAGAGAGAGGGCTGTACGTAGCCCATAGCCCCAGCGGCCCCATTTCCATCACGGGCAGGATGGCCTGCCGTCACGGACTCATCGCCGGCGCCACCGGTACCGGTAAAACGGTTACGCTGCAGGTGCTGGCCGAGACGTTCTGCCAGGCCGGCGTACCCTGCTTTATGGCCGATATGAAGGGAGACCTCAGCGGCATTTCCAAGGCGGGACGGCTGTCCGGGTTCATCGAGAAGCGCCTGCCGGAGTTCGGTATAGAGAATCCGCAGTTCCAGAGCTGCCCGGTGCGCTTTTTCGACGTTTTCGGGGAGCAGGGGCACCCTCTTCGCAGCACCATCTCGCGCATGGGTCCCGAGATGCTGGGCCGCCTCATGGACCTCAACGAGACCCAGACCGGCGTTCTCAACATCGTTTTCAGGATTGCCGATGACAATGGCCTCCTCCTCATCGACCTCAAGGACCTTCGCGCGATGCTTAACTTCGTGGGACAGAACGCCGCGGAATACACCACGCAGTACGGCAACGTAACGCAGGCCAGCATCGGGGCCATCCAGCGGGCACTCCTCGCCCTGGAGAGCCAGGGAGCCGAAAAATTCTTCGGTGAACCGGACTTCGACATCTACGACCTCCTCCAGTGCGAGGCCGGAAAGGGCATCATGAACGTGCTGGCGGCCGATAAACTCATGCTCCAGCCCAAGCTCTATTCCACCTTCCTGCTGTGGCTGCTCTCAGAGCTCTATGCGACGCTTCCCGAAGTGGGGGAGATGGACCTTCCCAAGCTTGTGTTCTTCTTTGACGAGGCCCACATGCTGTTTGAAGGTACCTCCAAGGCCCTCACCGATAAAATCGAACAGGTCATCCGCCTCATCCGTTCCAAGGGTGTGGGCATCTACTTCATCACGCAGAGTCCGGCCGATATTCCCGTGAACATCCTGGGCCAGCTGGGTAACCGCGTGCAGCATGCGCTCCGGGCCTATACCCCGCAGGACCAGAAGGCCGTAAAGGTAGCGGCCGATACCTTCCGCCCCAACCCTGCCTTCAAGACGTACGAGACGCTCCTGGAGCTGGGCACCGGCGAGGCGCTGGTCTCCTTCCTGGACGAAAAAGGCACGCCCGCCATGGTGGAACGCGCCAAGATCCTCTTCCCGCTGTCGCAGATCGGGGCCATCACCCCGGAGGAGCGGGCCGATATCATCCGCCGCAGCCGTCTTTTGGGCCGATACGACCATCCCATTGACCGTGAGAGCGCCTACGAGCTCATCACCAAGGCGACCGAAGAGGCCGAGCGGCAGAAGGCCGAGCTGGAAGCTGCCGCTCAGGCGGAGAAAGAAGCCGCAGCAGCAGCCAAAGCGGCCAAGGCCAAGAAGCCCGGCCTGGCTTCCAAAGTTCTAAGGAGCGTCCTTACGGCCGTAACAGGCGTTGCCGCCGCAGCGGCCGCCGATGCCGTTTCCTCCAAAATTACGGGCAAGAAAACCGCTTCCCGCACCACTACTGGCGAGAAAATGGTCAAACGCGCCACCAAGAGCGCGACCACTACGCTCACCCGCGAACTTACACGGAGTATTCTGGGGAATCTGGTGAAGTAGCGGCGCAGGTTCCATGGGTTGCCGTGGCGCTTAACTTTATGAATACTAATGTTTTAGTAGTACTCGACGGGTCTATTTTTCATACCCGTCGAGTACTCTAAAACGTTAAGCTTCAGTTGATTAGCCGCCACGCTGGAATAGGCTAAAAAAACGCAGCGCTACAAACCCTTCTGCTTGGCCTCTTCCCAGATGGCATCCATCTGCTCCAGGGTCAAGTCCTTGAACGGTACGCCCTTCCGGAGTGTCTGCTCCTCGAGGTAAGTGAAGCGCCGGCGGAACTTCTCGGAGGAGCGGTTGAGGGCGGCTTCGGGGTCTACGCCGTAGAGGCGGGCGGCGTTGATGACAGAGAACAGCAGGTCTCCGAACTCCATTTCCAGATGGGTTTCATCGGCCTCTCTGGATGCCTCGGTGACTTCTCCCACCTCCTCCTGCACCTTGTCCCAGACATCCTCTTTCTTAGCCCAGTCAAAGCCGCAGCCGCGGGCTTTTTCCTGCATGGAAAGGGCCTTCAGGAGTGCAGGCATGGCTTTGGGAATGCCTGCCATGATGCGCTTGTTGCCACCTTTTTCCTTGGCTTTTACAAGTTCCCAGTTGTCGGCGATCTCCTTGGCCGTAGTGGCTTCTCCGGCGTGGGGACCGAACACGTGCGGGTGACGGAACACCATCTTGTCACACACCTTGTTGATGGAGTCGGCAATATCGAAGGCGCCTTCCTCCTGGCCCATGCGGGCATAGAAGACCATGTGATAGAGAAGGTCTCCGATTTCCTTGGCCGTAGCCTGGCGGTCTCCCTCCAGGATGGAGTCGCTGAGCTCGTAGACTTCTTCCTCGGTGAGACGGCGGATAGAGTCGAACGTCTGCTCTGCATTCCAGGGGCACTGCACCCGGAGCGCATCCATAATGTCAAGAAGCCGGCCGAAGGCTTCCATTTTCTCTTCACGTGTGTGCATAGAAATTGAGATTGGAGCACAAAGATACAATAAAAAACGCTATATTTGTATAATATGCCAAAACTTGCCTTTATATCTGCTGACAAAGCTGTCTCATCCGTACGGAGCGGAGACCACATCCATCTTTCCAGCATTGCCAGCGTCCCCCATATCCTCATCGAGGCGCTTTGCCAGCGTGCAGGCGAACTCCATGACGTCCATTTCCATCATTTCCATACCGAAGGTCCGGCCCCTTACGGCAGCGCCGAGTATGCCGGTTCCTTCTTTGACCAGGGCTTTTTTGTGGGCCCTAACCTTCGCGGCAGCGTCCAGAGCGGCGTGGCCGACTATCTCCCGGCCCATCTCTTCGAGTCGCAGGCCCTGTACCGGAGCCGCGTCCTGCCCTGCGATGTAGCCATGGTGCAGGTGTCGGAACCCGTAGACGGCATGGTCTCCCTGGGTACCTCCGTAGACTGCTCCGTGGCGGCCCTGGAAGTAGCCCGCGAGCGAATTGCCGTGGTCAATCCCAATGTACCCTTCGCCTACGGAGACCTCATCCCCCTGGAACGGTTCACGGCCCTCGTAAAGGACGACCGTCCGCTCATCACCAAAGACTACGTACAGCCCTCGGAGACAGACCTCGCCATCGGCCGGCACTGCGCAGAGCTCGTCCCGGACGGAGCCTGCCTGCAAATGGGCATCGGCTCACTTCCCAATGCCGTATGCGCCTCGCTGAAAGGGCATCGGCACCTGGGCCTTCACACGGAGATGTTTGCCGATGGTGCCCTGGAACTCATCCGCTCGGGTGTCATCGACGGCTCCCTCAAGGCCATCGACCGGGGCAAGGTGGTGGCCTCGTTCCTGCTGGGTTCGGACGAGGTGTATCGCTTCATCGACCACAATCCCGACGTCCTCATGCGGGACATCGCCTACACCAACGACCCCCGCATCATCTCGTGCAATCCGCAGGTGGTGTCCATCAACTCGGCCACCGAGATAGACCTTACGGGCCAGGTCTGCGCCGATTCCATCGGCACGCGCATCTACTCCGGAACCGGAGGGCAGCTGGACTTTGTCCGGGGCGCCAAGCTTTCCTGCGGCGGCAAGGCCATCATCGCCATGGCCTCCCGCACTTCGCACGGAGCCGCCAAGATTGTTCCCACTCTGCGTCCCGGCGCAGGCGTCGTCACCCCCCGGGCCGATGTCCAGTGGGTGGTTACGGAGTACGGCGCCGTGAACCTGTACGGAAAGTCCCTCCAGGAGCGCGCACGGCTTCTCACAAGCATTGCGCACCCCGAAGACCGTCAGGCGTTGGAGCGTGCTGCGTTTGAGCGGTTTGGGAGAAGATAGAATTTTTTCGTATCTTTGCAGGCTTAAACACAAATTGCATTATGGCAGAGAATACGTTGCTGGAGAAAGTCCTCAGCTTGCAGGACAAATACAAGAAACTGGAAGAACAACTGGCCGACCCTGAGGTAATCGGGGACATGAAGAAGTTCGTCCAGCTCAATAAGGATTATAAGGAGCTGCAGCCCATCATTGCTGCCGGTCTTGAGTACAAGAGACTGGTGGAGGAACTTGCGCAGGCCAAGGACATCCTCATGAACGAAAAGGATGAGGACCTCAAGGAAATGGCCAAGGACGAGATTGCAGAGATTGAGCCCAAGCTTCCGGAGATGGAGCAGCAGATCAAGCTCCTCCTCATTCCCGCAGACCCCGACGACAGCAAAAACGCCATGGTGGAAATCCGTGGCGGCACCGGCGGTGACGAGGCCGCCATCTTTGCCGGAGACCTCTTCCGCATGTATCAGCACTTCGCCGAAAGAAGGGGCTGGAAGCTGGAAATCTCCGATCAGGCTCCCGGTACGGCTGGCGGCTACAAGCAAATTGTGTTCAAGCTTTCTTCGAACACCGACGGCGTGTACGGCATCATGAAGTACGAGTCCGGCGTGCACCGCGTGCAGCGCGTGCCCCAGACAGAGACGCAGGGCCGCATCCAGACATCGGCCGCCTCTGTGGCCGTGTTCCCCGAGGCCGGTGAGTTCGATATCGAACTTAACCCTGCCGATATCCGCAAGGACCTCTTCTGCGCATCAGGTCCCGGCGGGCAGGGCGTGAACACTACGTACTCTGCCGTGCGCCTTACCCACATCCCTTCCGGCATTGTGGTGCAGTGCCAGGAGGAGCGTTCCCAGCTCAAGAACCTGGACCGCGCCATGGAAGAGCTCCGTACCCGTCTGTACAACATGGAACACCAGAAGTACCTGGACGGCATTGCCGCCAAGCGCAAAACCATGGTGTCTACCGGAGACCGCAGCGCCAAAATCCGCACCTACAACTACCCGCAGGGCCGTGTAACCGACCACCGCATTGGCTGGAGCATGTACAACCTGCCCGTGTTCATGGACGGAGACATCCAGGAGTGCATCGACCAGCTCCAGATTGCAGAAAACGCAGAGCGTCTCAAAGAGGCAGGGGAGGAATAATCGTATGGCACGCAATCCCGAAGAACTGAAGGCCCTTGGCCATCACACCGAATACAGCCAGAACTACGCCCCCGAGGTACTGGAGACCTTCGTGAACCAGCACCAGGAAAACGACTACTGGGTGCGCTTCAACTGCCCGGAATTCACCACCCTGTGCCCCATCACAGGCCAGCCGGACTTTGCCGAGATCCGTATCTCCTACGTTCCGGACGTGAAGATGGTGGAATCCAAATCCCTTAAGCTGTATCTGTTCAGCTTCCGCAGTCACGGAGACTTCCATGAGGACTGCGTAAACACCATCATGAAGGACCTTGTGAAACTCATGGACCCCAAGTACATTGAAGTGACGGGCCTCTTCACCCCCCGCGGCGGCATCTCCATCTACCCCTACGCCAATTACGGCCGTCCGGGCACCAAGTGGGAACAGCTGGCGTGGGAACGGTTGGCTAAGCATGAATAGGCGGCTTGCTGGTTACATTTCTCCGTGATGTGTAACTAGTTGAAAGACAATAAGAAACAAAATTTCTCCCCAGCATTTCGGCCGGGGAGAATTTTTATAATGTGTTGATAATCATTAAACGTTGCTCCACCTGCTACGTTTTGCCTTTCTACCTGCTACAGTCTGCTGTAGCGTGGCGGCTAAATGATTAATAATCAATCAAATAGCACAACTGACGGGTGCCAAAAACACACCCGTCAGTTGTGCTAACGCATTGATAATCAACAACATAAGCGCCACGGCTATTCCGTCCCTGCCATGAGCCTTTCCACCTGCAACGTTTCGTCTTTCCACCTGTAACGGCAAATAGGGAATAGCCACACTGAAATCAAAAATAAGGCAACTTCAGCGGTACTGCGGAGGAGGAAGACCCGCCCGGGTGGCTTGTCCACCCCCGGACGAGGGCAGGGGGAGGGGCCCGCCGGAGACAAGTTCCCGCGAAGCGGGGACGCAGGAAACGGTGGGAGGGGCCGGAGTGAGCAATGGGAGCGAAGGGCGTGAAGCGCCCTGACCTCCCATGCGAACGGAGTCCCCCGGGCGGGTCTTCCTCCCTCCGCAGTACCGCTACTGAAGCCAGCCAACAAATCACACTAAAGACCACGGGCGCCATTGCCGCGTTGACACGCAGAATGCACAGAATGCCGATTTCCTGTCAATGCGGCAGGGTTTTGCGCCGTTTTCGCCAAAATGCTTGCCGCGTCGACACGCAGAATGCACAGAATGGCATTTCCCTGTCAACGCGGCCAAGGTGTTACGGGCATCGCGGTGTTCCGCGGCAAAAACTAGCCCTTCGCCACTGCCGCCAGCGTAATGCGTGCCTGGCAGCACCGTACGCCGCCAACAGATAAAGCCGTTTCGCAAACAAAGAGGCTGCCCTTATGCTCTACCAGCGTAGCGCGGGTTTCGCACAGGTCTCCGGGATGTACCTCGTGGCGGAACTTGACCTGCTCCATGCCGCGATATACCAGAAGGTTGCCGTCAAAAGCCTCGGGATAGAGGCCGCTGCTGGCCTGGGCCATCATCTCGCAGAGGATGACACCGGGCACGATGGGGTTTCCGGGGAAATGCCCCTCACAGTAGAACGGATGCTCCGGAACACGGTAGAGGGCATGGCACACGCCGCTCCCGTCCACTTCCATGGAGTCTACGAGCAGCATGGGATCCCGGTGGGGAAGGAACTTCTGAATCTCTTCCTTATTCATTGTCATAAGGCCGGAAGGCAACGCAGGCATTGTGACCGCCAAAGCCGAAGGAGTTGGAAAGGCCCAGGGTGAGCTGGGACTTAACGGCTACATTGGGCGTGTAGTCCAGGTCGCATTCGGGGTCCGGGGTGTCCAGGTTGATGGTGGGCGGGATAATGCCGTCCTTCAGCGCCAGGATGGTGGCGATGGCCTCGGTGGCACCGGCGGCGCCGAACATGTGGCCGGTCATGGACTTGGTGGAGGAGATGTGGGCCTTGTAGGCGAAGTCTCCGAGGGCCGTCTTGCAGGCCAGGGTCTCGGCCAGGTCGTTCAGGTGCGTACCCGTACCGTGTGCGTTGATATAGAGATTGTCTTTGGATGCATCAAAGTGCGCCTCACCCAGGGCGTCCTGGATGGAACGGGCCTGCGTGCTGGCATCCGGGCGGGGTGCCGTGGCGTGGTAGGCGTCGCAGGTGTTGCCGTAGCCCACCATTTCACCATAAATGGTAGCACCGCGCTGCTTGGCGTGCTCCAGCTCTTCCAGGATGATGACAGCGGCGCCGTCACCCATCACGAAGCCCTGTCGGTTGAGGTTGAAGGGCAGGGAAGAGTACTTGGGGTCCGTGGCGCGGGTAAGGGCCTTGGCATTGTAGAAGCCGGCTACGCCCAGCGGAATGGTGGCGTGCTCGGAGCCGCCTGCGATGATGGCATCGGCATACCCGTGACGGATGGCGCGGAAAGCCTCTCCGATGCAGTGGGAGGAGGTGGCGCAGGCCGTCACAATGTCCAGGCACGGGCCCTTGGCCTGATGCTTGATGGCAATGTGGCCGGCCGCGATGTTGGAGATCATGGTGGCGATGAACAGCGGGGAAATCCACTTGCCGGTGGGGTCCTCGATCATCTTCTGGGTCTCGCGGAACTGAACGTCAAAGCCGCCGATACCGGAACCCACGTATACGCCCAGGCGGAAGGGGTCGATATTGGCCGATTCCCCTTCGGTGAGAAGTCCGCTCTGCTGCATGGCCTGCCAGGCGGCGGCCATGGCGTACAGGGTAAAGTTGTCCTGCTTGCGGATGAAGGGTTTCTCCATGCCAAAGTCTTCGGCGTTGAAGTTTTTCACTTTGCCGGCGAAGGTGACGGGCATATCCTTGAATTCCTCCACGTAATCAATGCCGCAGTAGCCGCTGCACAGATTGTTCCAGAAGGTTTTGACATCCTGTCCCACGGACGAAATGACGCCCATGCCGGTAATTACCACTCTCTTAGGTTCCATATATCAGTTTTTCTGCTCCTTTAATAATATCGTTGACAATATCGGCGGCGCTTTCCCGCCGTTTGATCATGCCGGCCACTTCTCCGGCGAGGAAACTGCCCCCGGCAAGGTCTCCGTCAAAGACGGCTTTGCGAAGGGAACCCGTTCCGAAGGCGCGGATTTCGTCGGCCGACACGGAAGGGTCTGCTTCCATCTTGGCGAACTGCTTGGTGAAGGGGGTCTTGAGCGCGCGGACGGCGTCCCCGAGGGACTTGCCGGTAACCATGGTGCCGATGTCCGACGCCTTGATGAGCCGCTCTTTGTAGACCTCGTGCACGCAGCACTCATCGGCTATAAGAAAACGCGTTCCGACCTGCACGCCGCAGGCGCCCAGCATGAAGGCTGCCGCTGCGCCGCGGCCGTCGAAGATACCGCCGGCGGCAAGGACCGGGATGTGCACGGCATCCACCACCTGCGGCACCAGGGCCATGGTGTGGGTGTCTCCCACGTGACCTCCGCTCTCGGCACCCTCGGCAATGACCGCCGTGGCACCCAGCTCTTCCATCTTGATGGCATAGGCCACCGAGGCTACTACCGGGATGACGCGGATACCGGCCCCCAGCCATTTCTCCATGTACGGGGCGGGGGAGCCGGCGCCCGTTGTGAGGATGCGTACGCCTTCTTCCACCACCAGGTCTGCGATTTCGGGGGCGTTGGGGGCTGCCAGCATGATGTTGACGCCGAAGGGCTTGTCCGTGAGCTCGCGGGCTTTCCGGATCTCTTTCCGGACGGCCTCGGCCCCGGCATTGATGGACGAGATGAGCCCCAGGCCTCCGGCGTTGGATACGGCGGCGGCCAGGCGTGCATCGGCAATCCATGCCATGCCTCCCTGGAAAATCGGCTTCTCAATGCCCAGTATTTCGGTGATCGCTGTTTTCATATAACTTGCAAAGGTAATGATTTTCACGCAATTTTACAAAGTAGCCCCATCGGGGGGAGGGAAGGCCGCTGGAATTCATTGTTTTTTGCTATCTTTGTAGATGCATTTGAAATGCAGTGATAACCTATTATGCGAACAACTGAACAATCTTCTCATTACGACCACCTGGACGCCATGTCCACCCTGGAAATCCTCCAGGGCATCAACGCCGAAGACAGAGGCGTAGCCGTGGCTGTGTCCGAAACTATTCCCGCCATCGAAACCATCGTTGACGGTATTGTGGAGCGCGTTCCCAGGGGAGGGCGCATTTTTTATCTGGGCGCCGGAACGTCGGGCCGCCTGGGCATTGTAGATGCTTCCGAAATTCCGCCCACCTATGGCGTGAAGGACCTTTTCATCGGCATCATGGCCGGTGGTGACGGGGCCATCCGCAACGCTGTGGAAGGAGCCGAGGACGACTGGGAGCAGGGATGGCTGGACCTTCAGCCTTTCCAGCCCACAAAGGAAGACACCGTCATCGGCATTACCGCCAGCGGCGGCGCGCCCTATGTGGTGGGTGCCATCCGGAAGGCCCGCGAGATGGGTCTTCTCACCGGTGTCATCACCAACAACGCCGAGAGCCTCTCCACTGAGGCCGCAGAGGTCCCGATGGTCGCTACGGTGGGCCCGGAATTCGTCACCGGTTCCACGCGCATGAAATCCGGCACATCGGCCAAACTCATCCTCAATATGATCTCTACGGCCGTCATGATCCGTCTGGGCCATGTGCAGGGTAACAAGATGGTGGACATGCAACTTACCAACAAGAAGCTGGTAGACCGCGGCACCCGCATGATCATGGAGAAGACCGGAATCGAAGACTACGAAAAGGCCAAGGCCATGCTCCTTGAGTACGGACAGGTGCGTGCAGCCGTAGAGGCCTATCAAAATAAATAAGACTATGTGGCAGAGACAACAGACCCTATACCTTCTTATCGCCGCCATCCTGGTGGCTGTGCTCAGTTTTAACAATGCCTATACGGTGGCCAGCCCTGAAGGCCTCCGGGAAGTGAGCTACTGGCAGCTCCAGGCGCCCTACTTCGGCATTCTTCTGGGTATCCTGGCTTTCGGGGTGCTGCTCGCTCTTGTCACATTCAAGTCCCTTATCCTGCAGATGCGCCTTTCCAGCCTGAGCGGCATCATCGCCCTGGGCATGCAGGTGTGGCTCGCCTACATGTACTTCACTTTCGAAGGCCCCGTGTTCAGCCTCACCGCCATCCTGCCCCTGGGCGTTGGCGTGTTCTGCTTCCTGGCGGCCCGCGGCTGTTTCCAGGACCAGCTCATGGTGGAAAGCGCCATGCGTATCCGTGAAAGAAGAAAACATAACAAATAATTTTAACGCTTGCTATGAAACCTACACTCCTTGTACTTGCTGCCGGAATGGGCAGCCGTTATGGCGGTCTCAAACAGATGGACGGCCTGGGCCCCAACGGGGAAACCATCATTGACTATTCCATCCACGATGCCGTGGAAGCCGGCTTCGGGAAAGTGGTATATATTGTCCGTGAGTCCTTCAAGGCCGATATGGAAGCCCACGTGAAGGAACGTTATGCCCATGTGAAGACCGTGGACGGCGAGCCCCTCCAGTTTGTGTTCGTCACCCAGGAACTTAACAAGATTCCCGCCGGATTCACCGTGCCCGAGACCCGCGTCAAGCCCTGGGGCACCGCCCACGCCATGCTCATGGCGGCCGATGTCATCCACGAGCCCTTCGCCGTCATCAACGGCGACGACTTCTACGGGAAGGAATCCTTCCGGATTCTGGCCGATTGGTGCCGCGCCCACGAAAAGACCGAAGGTGAGTACTGCATCGTAGGCTTCGAACTCGAAAACACCCTCTCCGAGAACGGAACCGTGTCCCGCGGCATCTGCTCGTACGACGACAAGAACATCCTCACCGGCATCGCCGAGCACCTGGAGATTGGCAAGGAGGCCGATGGCAAGGTGTACGGAAACAACTCCGTCACCGGTGAGAACCATGTGGAACTGGCCGCCAAGGCCCTCTGCTCCATGAACATGTGGGGCTTCACCCCCGACTACTTCACCAAGAGCGCTTCCATCTTCGAGGACTTCCTCAAAAAGAACATCATGGAACCCAAGAAGGAGTTCTACATCCCTTACGCCGTAGACGTCATCGTGAAGGGCGGCAACGGCAGCTGCGAGGTGCTTTCCACCCCGTCCCACTGGTTCGGCGTCACCTTCAAGGAAGACCGTCCCGGCGTGGTGGCCAAGTTTGCCCAGCTGGTAAAAGAAGGCGTTTATCCCAGCCCCCTTTATTAGCCGTATGCAACTGTTCGCCCGCAAAGTTAACAACTATGACCTCTATGCCAATCACGCCTGGTATGCTCCGGGCGTGAAAGGCATGTTCGGCCTCTTTGGCTGGTTCCTCCTGGGTAATCTCCTGGGTGCTCTCGTAATCAGTATCCTCCTGCTTTTTGTGCCCCAGGAGATTGTGGTGAAATATGAGATGGTGGTGGTTTATCCGCTGTCCTTCCTGCCGGCCATGATCTATGCGGCTTCGAAGAGCCAGCGAAACAGCCTCTTCGAAACCGGTTATAAGCTTAACAGCAACCACTTCGGCCCGTTCAAGGGATGGCAGGTGGCCCTCATCACTGTGGTTCTCACCTACAGTTTCATGTTCGGCACCGACTATGTGAACTACCTCAATTTTAAGGTAACCACGTCGTCGCCCCTCATGAAGCGGTTCTATGACCTCATCATGCAGGCCCTGGAACAAATGATGAACGGTCCTTTCTGGAGTTCCTTCCTCGTGACGGCCATTTTCGCTCCCATCTTCGAGGAGTGGCTGTGCCGCGGCATGGTGCTTCGCGGGCTGCTTTCCAAGATGAAACCGGCTTGGGCCATCGTGATATCGGCCCTCTTCTTCGCCGTTATCCACATGAACCCCTGGCAGGCGCTCAATGCCTTCCTCATCGGCCTTATCATGGGCTATATCTACTACAAGACGGGTTCCCTGTGGCTCACCATGCTCATCCATTTTGTGAACAACGGCACGTCGGTCATCCTTTCCCAGGTCACTTCCTTCGAGGAGATCGACTATTTCTACGAGATGATGGACACCACCACGTACGGTATCCTGAGCCTTGTGGCCATCGTAGCCCTTGCCACCTGCCTCTATGCGTTCAAGCGCATTCCGCTGGAGCAGGAGCGCGGCAATATCGACGCAGTAGAACTCAAAGTAGACTGATATGGAAGACAAGTGGGCCTGGCTCAAACGGAAAGACCATAACTACCTGCTGCCGTTCGTGATTGTGGTAACGGCGGTAGTGGCCCTTTGGCTGCTTTTCTTTGCACACAACAGCGTGCTCAACTGGATCAAGGCCTCTGTTGAGGAAAAGAGCCAGGAGGCCGAGATGGCCCGTCTCCAGTCCGAGATTGACGAAATGGACCGCGAAATCGAAAACCTTCGCACCAACCGTGACTCCCTGGAGAGTTTTGCGCGTGAAACCTATCACTTCGCCGCTCCCGGGGATGACGTGTATATTGTAGAGTAGCGGGCCTTACCCCATCTTACAGTAGCATGAGAATGGCCGCCAGGGCAACACAGAAGCCCTGAGCGGTCACTCTTCGTCTTGTGACATGCCGTGTTGACAGTGCATCGGGGTCTCCGTCCAGGTCTTCCACCAGGGTGTCGGGGCACTGACGGGCACCCCACTTGTGCATGAGTTCGCCGTCGTAGAAATAGGAGCCGCCTCCATTGGAACGGTTGAGGGTAATAAGGGTTTTATAGTCGGCGAAGTATGGTTCAATGTCCATGGGAAGTTGCACTTCTTCGGCACGGCCTGCAACGAGCACCATGGGCAGCGCATCCGAGAGAGACGCTGTGCGGTAGTGCTCTTCCAGCAGTGCCCAGTCTGCGTTCGAAGGGTCGTAGACCGAAAAAATAACCACCTTTCCAGTTGCGGCCATGTCGTCCAGATACTCTCCGTCGGCATTATGGAAACTCAGGATGGGAGCCTTCCGGAACTCGTCTTCTCCCGCCTCGTCATCCAGCGAAGCAAACAGGCGCGCCCCCCAGTTGAAGGGCGTGAAATCCACTATGGGAAGGTGCGTATTGCTATAGACAACCGCAGCGACAATGGCCAGCATGGCTACACTGGCCGATACCGCCTTGCTGCCCCGTGCGTGCCCAAATTCACGGAAAGGGACAAAAGCCAGTACCGCCACAAGCAGGAGTGCGACATTCTTGAGGAAACTTTGCGCATGCGTCAAGTGGATTGCTTCGCCAAAGCAGCCGCAATCCATGGGCGCATCAAAAATCCACAACGCCAGGGTAAGCAGCGAAAAGCCGCCCAGCATCACGCAGGCCACAATGGCCGATACCTTCCGCAGCACGCCGGTAATAAGGCCGATGCCCACGGCGCACTCCGTCGTGCACAGGGCAATGCCAAGGCCCTTGGCTGCCGGAATGAGCCAGGGCATGTGCAGGAACTTGAGGTACTCCGTTACAATGAGCATGGTCCCCACCGGATCCCACAGTTTAAGAATACCCGAAATCAGGAACACAATACCCAGCAGGCCCGCAGCGCGGCGCCTCAGACGCAGATATCCCCTTCTCATTGCAAACAAGTATCTACGGTTGCCTTAATCTTGGCGAAGATGGCATCGGGCGGCAGCATGTGGCCGCTTTCATCGGCACAGTCAATTCGTTGGAACTGCGCATCCCGTTCGGTCTCCTTTACATACAGGCTGCGGACGCTCTTCTGGAACTCGATGGATGCCTCGTGGATGTCCTGGGCCCCGGAGAGATAGTTGCGGTCATTTCCCTCCCGGTGCTGCGACAGGCTCTGCTCCACAAAATCGATGGGCACGTCCAGGAAGATGTTGAGGTCTGGCTTCGGAAGCTCGAAATTGCCGTATTCGGTGTGGAAGATCCAGTCGCGGAGGGCATCCTGCTCAGGGCCTTCGGGCAGTTTGGAGCACTGGTAGGCGATGTTGGAGTATACATAGCGGTCCAGCAGAACCGTTTTGCCCTCCTCGAGGGCTTTCTTGATGCCCGGGCCCGCGCCATGACGGTCTTCGGCAAAAAGAAGAGCGACCAGCTGCGGATGCACTGCTTCGTTGGCCCCGAAGTCTCCGCGAAGGAAACGGGAGATGAGGTCTCCGTAGACCGGAGCCTGATAACGGGGAAAATGAATGTATTCCAGACTGCCGCAGTGTTGCAGCAGATATTCTTTCAGCAGTGCGACCTGGGTGGATTTTCCCGCCCCGTCCAGTCCTTCAAGTACGATGAGCATAGTTTACCGTGATATCTTACAAAGATACGAAAAATTGTCGTAACTTTGAGTTATGATTGGTTCTGTACACATCATGGGCATCGTGAACCTCACGCCCGACTCCTTCTACTCCGGAAGCCGCGTTCCGGAAGTGCAAAATGCCATTCCCCGCATTCACCAGCTGTTGGAGGAGGGGGCCGATGTCGTTGACCTCGGCGCCTGCAGCACCCGTCCCGGCGCCCCCCGCCCCTCGATGGAGGAGGAGTGGGGCCGATTGGAACCCACCCTCAAGGCATTGGCCCATGAAGGTGTTCCGGCCCTCTCCGTGGACACATACCGGGCAGAGATCGTGCGCCGCACGTACGATGTCATCGGCCCGTATATCGTCAACGATATCGGCGGTGGAGAACTGGACCCGGACATGCTCAGAATGGTGGGCCGGCTGGGGCTCCCGTACATTGCCATGTGCCCCGCCTGCGCCACCACCGAAGACATCCTGGCATGGTTCCGGGATTTTTCCGGGAAGGCCGATGAGAACGGCATCCGCGAATGGATTCTGGACCCGGGCTTTTGCTTTGGCAAGACGCTGGAGCAGAACTACGAGGTGCTCGCACGCCTGGATGAAGTGGTGAAAGCGTTCCCGCAGGAAGTCCTTGTGGGTGTTTCCCGCAAGAGCATGATCTATAAAGCGCTGGGCATCACTCCCGAAGAAGCGATGCCCGCAACAGAGGTCATTCAGTTCGCCGCTTTGGAGAAAGGCGCCACCTGGCTCCGTTCCCACGACGTAGCCGCCGCCGTCCAAACTGCTAAACTTTACGCATTATTATAGCCCGTTGATGGCGCCGTCCAGCCACTCGAGGCGCTGGGTGTAGAAGGTCTTCATGTACGTGACGGCCTCGGACCAGTTACGGAAGTTGTCGGGCGGGGAGTAGTAGCCACGTTTGGCACGGGGGTTCTTGCCGCCGCTCACGTTGTGGTCGTAGGCCAGCTTGTTGTACTCCGTCATCTTGTCAATGAAGCCGGGAATCTTGTCCAGGCGGGGCTTCACCAGGTTCCAGCGCGCCTTGAGGGCAGCCACGAACAGCGGATCCTCGAACATGTACTGGTAGTAGCTCTTGCGGGAACCGTCCCAGTCTCCGTTTTCAAAGGAACCGCCCCGGATCTTGATGAACCATCCGGCCGGGCCGGCCTCTCCGGCGGGCAGGTTGAAACTGCTCTGCAGGTAGCTGCAGTTACCAAGGGCCAGGTCAAAGTCCCACACCATGGGCATGAACAGCTTGGTGTCCTTGTCCTTGGCAAAGTAGGTGGAAAGGCGCATGCCGCCGTCCACGTTCATGGTGAGCTCCTGAACAATATAGTTGCCGATGAAACTGTACAAGTCTACCATGGACTGGTAACCGGTTTCGGGATCAAAGGAACGGGCCTTCAGGAGGCGTTCCACCTCGTTCACGTAGTCCGTGATGTACGTCATCTGCGCCTGGGCATCGGCCGAATTGTCCGGCGCGTAGCGGTCCCCGAAGTCCGGCTCCTTGAACTTGATCTTTTTCTCGAAGGTAGTCGTGCGGAAGTAGCGGTCGTAGTCGCTCTTGTTGTCAATTTCCAGGAGGTATCCGCCGTCGGTCTGGCCAGGCTCCACCACCGTGATGGGAATCTTGTTCTCGCGGTCCACTTCCTTGTCTTCTACCAGCAGGTAGCATCCGCCGTACTGTCCGTTGAAATACACTTCGACCGCGCGGTACTTGGGTGTCCAGGGCATGGAGACCATGCGGGCGATACGGAGCGCCACTGCGTTGCGGAGCAGGGTGGGGTCCTGGACATCGGCCAGGAGAATCCAGTCCTTGTCTCCCTTCATGCCAAATACCCTGCGGTGCTCTTCGAGCTTGATCTTGTACGGGTGCTTGATGCCGCCCTCGGCGTCCCAGGTGGTGTTGCCGCGGCCGCGGATCTTCATCTTGAGCACATTGGAGTCGGTCTCGTAGTCGTCCTTGTCCTTATACATGCCCTTGGGGTCCCGGAAGCGGACGGTTCCATCCACCCAGGTGTACTCACCCTCTGCCAGGCGCTGCGTGGGGGTGGTCCAGGTAATGTCAACGCGGGGGAAATCGGCCAGGGCCGATACCGGGTTGTAGGTAGGGTAGTCCGGCAAATCGGCACCCGTATCCTCCCAGGTGCGGTAAGAGCCGGGAACCGGATCGGGATCGGGGTCGGGATCGGGATCAGGGTCCGGATCGGGGTCGGGGTCCGGTCCCGGCGTCTCCCCCTTGGAGATGATGATGTTGCAGGTGGCGCTCACCTTCTTGTCCAGGGTGGTTACCCGGATGCGCACTTCACCTTCCTTCAGGGCCTTGACCAGGCCGGTTTCGCTTACGATGGCATACATCGTCCCCAGCGACTTCCACTCCAGCGCGGTGCCGGCGGCCTCTTCGGGCGTGACAACGGCTTTGAGCTGGAATGTCTCGTTGGGCTTCAGGGTGACTTCCTCCGGGGTAATGGCAAGGGCCGTCACCTGGGGGGCCGTCGGGTCTGTGATGATTTCCTGACCACCGTTGTTATCGGGAAGAATGGTCTCCCTGGAACATCCGGCTAAAACGATTAAGCAGCTTATCATGCCCATAGCGGCATGAAGAATACTCTTTTTCATGTCGCTACAGGCTTCTCTTGATTTCAACTATCTGGAAAGCTTCGATGATATCACCGGGGTGAATGTCATTATAACGATCGAGGCCACAGCCGCATTCCATTCCGGCGGGCACTTCCTTGGCGTTGTCCTTGCCGCGCTGCAGGGAGGCAAGTTCTCCGGTGTAGACCACGATGCCGTCGCGGATGAGGCGGACCTGCGCCTTCTGGGTGAGTTTTCCTTCCTTCACAAGGCAACCGGCGATGGTACCCACCTTGGAGATCTTGAAGGTCTGCTTGACCTCGGCGGTAGCGGTAACCTCTTCCTTCTTCTCGGGCTCCAGCATACCTTCGATACCTTCCTTCACTTCGTTGATACAGTCGTAGATAACGGAGTAGAGGCGGATTTCGATGCCCTCCTTCTCGGCGGCGCGGCGGGCTTCGGCGCTCGGACGCACCTGGAAGCCGATGATCACGGCGTCGGAGGCCTCGGCTAGCAGGACGTCGGACTCGCTGATGGCACCCACGGCCTTGTGGATGACGTTCACGCGCACTTCCTCGGTGGAAAGCTTGATGAGGGAGTCGGACAGAGCCTCCACGGAACCGTCCACGTCACCCTTCACGATGACGTTGAGCTCCTTGAAGTTGCCGATGGCGATACGGCGGCCGATTTCCTCCAGGGTGAGGTGCTTCTGCGTCTTGATACCCTGGATGCGGATGAGCTGCTCGCGGCGCTGGGCAATGCTCTTGGCCTCTTTTTCATCGGCCATGATATTGAACTTCTCACCGGCGGCGGGAGCACCGTTGAGGCCCAGGAGGGACACCGGCGTGGAAGGACCGGCGCTTTCCACCTTCTGTCCACGCTCGTTGTACATGGCCTTGACGCGGCCGTAGTAGCAGCCGGAGATAATCACGTCTCCCACGTTCACGGTACCGTCCTGCACCAGCACGGTGGCCAGGTAACCGCGGCCCTTATCGAGGGAGCTCTCAATGACGGCGCCGCTTCCCAGCTTGTTGGGGTTGGCTTTCAGCTCCAGAAGGTCGGTCTCAAAGAGCACCTTCTCGAGGAGTTTGTCCACATTGAGGCCCTTCTTGGCCGATATTTCCTGGCACTGGTACTTGCCGCCCCAGTCTTCCACCAGGATGTTCATCTCGGACAGCTGGCGGCGGATGGTGTCGGGGTTGGCACCGGGCTTGTCAATCTTGTTGATGGCAAAGACCATCGGAACGCCGGCCGCCTGTGCATGGGCGATGGCTTCCTTGGTCTGGGGCATCACGGCGTCATCGGCCGCCACGATGATGATGGCAAGGTCTGTCATCTGGGCACCGCGGGCACGCATGGCGGTGAAGGCCTCGTGGCCCGGCGTATCCAGGAAGGTGATGTGGCGTCCGGAGGGGAGCGTCACGTTGTAGGCGCCGATGTGCTGGGTGATACCGCCGGCCTCACCGGCAATCACGTTGGACTTGCGGATGTTATCCAGCAGGGAGGTCTTACCATGGTCTACGTGACCCATCACGGTAATCACCGGAGGACGCTCCACCAGGTCTTCCTCGCGGTCGGGCTCCTGCTGTTCGATTTCCTCGGAGAGCTCGGCCGTTACGAATTCTACCTTATAACCGAATTCCTCGGCCACCAGCACCAGGGTTTCGGCATCCAGACGCTGGTTGATGGATACCATCATACCCAGCGACATGCAGGCGCCGATGACCTTCACCACGGGGGTGTTGTTCATGAGGGTGGCCAGGTCGTTGACCGTAACGAACTCGGTGACCTTGAGCACTTTGTTCTCCGCTGCTGCGGCTTCCATCTCTTCCTGGGAGCGGATGGCCGCAATTTCGCGCTTCTCCTTGCGGTGCTTGGCGCCGAAGCTGTTGCGGGTGCTCTCGTTCATCTTGGCGTAGGTCTCCTTGACCTGCTTCTGGATTTCCTTCTGCAACTCTTCCTGCTCGGCCTCGGTCATGGCGGGCTTGAAGCGGTCTCCCTTCTTGTTACGGCCCTTGCCGCCGCCCTGTGCGGCTGCATTGCCGTCTCCCTTCTTCTTGGGCGCTTTCTCGGCCTGCACCTTGGTAACGTCTACCTTCTGGGTGCCGCCGCTCTTGATGCGCTCGCGCTTCTTGGTCTTCTTGGGATCGAACTGGGTGAGGTCAATCTTGCCTACTACCTTGAAAGGAGCCTTGGACTCTTCGGCTGCTGCAGGTGCCTCCGTCGGGGTCGGGGCGGGGGTGGGTTCTGCGGCAGGCTCCTCTGCGGGCTTCTCTTCTACGGCAGGTTTCTCTTCTACGGCTACCTCGGGTTCGGGTTCGGGCTCTGCGACGGGCTCGGGTTCGGGCTCTGCCACCGGTTCGGGTTCGGGCTCCGCCACGGGCTCGGGTTCGGGCTCCGCCACCGGTTCCGGTTCGGGCTCTGCCACGGGCTCGGGTTCGGGCTCCGCTACGGGTTCTGGTTCGGGCTCTGCCACCGGCTCCGGCTCGCGGGAGAGGTTGTTGCTCTTGATGACGGTGACGCGCTCGGGCTCAAACTCGTCATCCTCTTCCTCGGGCTTTTTGCCGGCCTTGTCCAGGATTTCGGTGAGCTTTACGTCCACCTTTTCTGCGGCCTCCTTGAGTTCGAGGTCCTTGCCGAACTTCTTATGGAGATCCGGCAGGAACTCGTCCGATACCTTCAGGTTCGGGTTGGCGTCTTCGATGCCGGCACCCTTGGAATTGAGGAACTCCACCAGAGTGTCCAGTCCGATATTGAATTGTTTAATAAGTTTCGATAGTCTGATTTCTGCCATATATAACCCCTTTTATTTTTATTATTCTTCGAATTCTGCGTGCAGGATCTTGAGCACGTCTTCTACGGTCTCGTCCTCGAGGTCTGCGCGGGTTGCAATCTCGGCGGGATCGAGGGCCATGACACTGCGGGCGGTGTCGCAGCCGATGGACTGCAGACGCTCGATCACCCAAGGGTCGATGACGTCGGTGAACTCGCTCAAGAGGACGTCGTCTTCCTCCTCTTCGTTCTGGGGAATCTCACGCCAAACCTCGATTTCGCGGCCCACCAGCATGCCAGCCAGCTTGATGTTCACGCCGCCCTTGCCAATACCCTTCTTCACTTCATCGGCCTGCATGAAGACCTTGATCTTCTCCTCGGGATTGGTGCCCAGGTCGATGCGGGAGATGCGGGCCGGGTTCAGGGCGCGCTGGATCATCAGCTGCGGGTTGGAGCTCCACTGGATGACGTCAATGTTCTCGTTGCGCAGTTCACGCACGATACCCATGATGCGGGAACCCTTTACGCCGATACATGCGCCGATGGGATCGATGCGGTCGTCGTAGGATTCAACGGCCACCTTGGCGCGCTCGCCGGGGATGCGGACCACCTTCTTCACGGTGATAAGGCCGTCGTAGATTTCGGGAACCTCCATCTCGAAGAGTTTCTCGAGGAAGCTGTCGGTGGTGCGGGAAAGGACAATGTAGGGCGTGGTGTTGTTCTTCATCTCCACGCTCTTGATGATGGCGCGCACGGAGTCGCTCTTCTTGAAGTGCTCGCCGGGAATCTGCTCGCTCCTGGGCATGCGGAGTTCGTTGCCGTCCTCGTCCAGGATGAGAACCTCGTTCTTCCAGGTCTGGTACACTTCGCCGGTGAAGATCTCACCCACGCGCTCGGAGTATTTCTTGAAGACGTTGGCCTTCTCGATATCCATGATACGGCCCTGCAGGTTCTGGCGGATGTTCAGGATGCCGCGGCGGCCGAAGGAGGCCAGGGAGAGCTTGCGGGCGAAGGTGTCGCCAATCTCGTAGTCGTCGTCGCCGGTCTCGGCCTTGATCTCTTCAACGGTAATCTGGGTGACGGGATCCTCCACTTCCTCTACCACTTCGAAGTTCTGGTAGATTTCGCAGTCTCCCTTGTCCACGTTGATGATGACGTCGAAGTTGTCGGCGCTGCCGTAGGTCTTGGCCAGCTGGGTGAGGAATACGTCCTTGAGGACACCCAGCATCACCGGACGGTCAATGCTCTTCTCTTCCTTGAAATCCTTGAATGCATCAATCAAGGTGATTTCTTTCTCTTTTTCTTTTGCCATTTTATGTGTTATTATTACTTAAAATCAATGTAAGGCACTACGCTGTTGATCTCCGAAAGGGGACAGGTCTCGCCATGCTCCACCTTCTCTTTCTTCTTCTTGCCTTCCACGGCTTCCAGCGCGGTGTATTTGAGGCCGATGGCGTCTTCCGTGGCCCCGGTGAGGGTGGCCAGGAGCTTGCGGCCGCCCTTGAACTTCACTTCTACCAGCGAGCCCAGGGCCTTTTCATACTGCTTCAGTACCTTGAAGGGCCTGTCCAGACCGGCCGACGACACCGTGAGGGCGTAATCCTCCACGTCCTGGTCGAAGGCCTCGTGCACCACCTTGTCAATGGCGGCGCAGTCTTCCCAGTCCACAATCCCTTCTTCCTTCTCGATCACTACCTCAATGTCATTATCCTTGGAAACGGTTACTTCCACCAGGAAGCAACCCCTTTCCGCAATGGCCTCTTGCGTGGCCTCGATGATCTGTTCTTTCGTCATAATTATTAAAAAAAGATAGGGGACCGTCGTCCTCTATCTCGTTCACAATGCAAATATACGCATTTTTTATGGAATTACCAAATATCGGGTGATTATCCCCATTGGGTACTCATCCCCATCTTGAACATGGGCAGGTATTGGTAATCTCTTGCCAGAGCAGTAACGCACTTTTGGCCCTTTTTCGCGTTATACGTCCTCCCCGACCGGGACCTATAACGCACTTTCCCGGGAAAAACGCGTTATACGTCCCAGGTGGAAGGTGCTAGAACTGACGGCTCAGGTTAACACCTTCTCCTGTAAAGGAAACGGCAAAACGCTTGCGACCATTGCCAGAACGATCTTTGCCAGATGCCCTGGCGGCATTAGTGATCATCCCGGCAGAAATAGTCATAGAAATGCTCTCTGCGGCGATGTTCTTCTTGACGTTCTGCAAGGTTTCGTTTATACTTCTCGAGGTTGCTATGCCATTTCATGCCCAGATACCTTTGCTCAGACTTAAAAAAGGCGGTCTCAGCGTCACGAGGATTCCTCGTGGGTACAAAACTTCGTTTGTAACGAGTAGCATCATAAGCAACAATAACAGAGTCTCCTAAATAACGAGAACTTATAGGATTCATGAAACATTCATAAGTTTTGTCTGCAAGCTTATATTGAATAATGGAACTGTGATGTTTTCCACTGTACGCATGCGTATCAGTTACAATACCCCATGTATATGCACAGTGCATCTTAGCGTGGTAATCGAGGTAAGAGTCAACCGCAATGCCAACTGCAAGAGAGCCCAGGAACAATAATATGGCAATTGTGAATCCCAATAATGATTTGTCTTTCATAATACTCAACGTGCAGGATGGAAAAAATACTGGTAAGGTGGATCGTTCCTTACAATTTGCCCTTGTTCAAATCTTAGGAATAGAGGTTCATTCTGAGGTTTAGATGCATCCATTATTCCTTTTGCGGCAGCGTTTCCCCCATCTATTCCAAAAGCTCCGCCTCCGTAGAGGCCCTCGATTGCTATACGGGTAATGCTGGTCAGGTTGCTGTTGGCATCATATGCGCAGGAAGTACTGTAGTTGCCAGCTCTTAAGCCGGCGCTGTATAATGCGCTTGCCGATTGGCATAGCACGACATGAAGGTTAGGGCCGATGGCCGATGGTGCCAGAGGGTGGCCAGTCGCTCCTGCGGAGCCGGGAAGGCGTCGCAGAAAGGGCTGGCTTGCTATGAAATACTTAGGCATCATTCCAATCGATACATTACGACAGACGATTTCCCTCGTCGCCGACCATTGTTTATTTAATTTTCTTCACCCTTTCTCGAATATCAATTCCCCACTCCAGCATCTCCTCCGGACTTCTTGCAAAAATAAATCTATATTGCAGAGAGGTATTCTCCGTAATATCAAACCAGACAGAATAGCGATCTTTGTCATATACATCGAAATAATAATCCCTATCTTCATCGTCTATTGCTCTGTAATCTGAATCGTTAAGAGGCGTGTTCTGCAATAAAATGTTTGATAGTGATGTGTCACGCGTATGAAATACAACCTTGTAGCCATTACACTCTGTTTCGCCTATAACCTTTGCACCTTTATACTGTTCGTTCAAACGAGTTGCCGATAGTATACAATACCGAAGGCCATTACCATTTGAAACAAGAGCGTGGATAATAACTGGTAAATCACGATTATCCTGAAGACTATCCGGATTGACAAGCACTGAAAAGTGTTCGATTGCAGGTAATATACTGGTATCACGGCTGAGTAGAAGAAACGCCTCCTTCTTATCCACAATCCTATTATTACAGGATGATAACAAAAGGCATAAAACAATAGTAAATAACAATCTCATCGCAAATGATTATATAATAAACTTTTAGAAGTGCTAATCCTCCTTATATAAGTAGGATTATAAGGGCTAACGTGGTTGCAGGGAAATAAACATAAATGTGTCTTGTGATTTTGTGATTCGCAGTAATATCGGTGGTTACGTTTCCGTAATCACCCCACCCATAGCCACCGCCCAGTCCATACCCCATAGAGTCTACTGCTTCTATATCATCTTTATATTTTTCGTCGGGATGTGAATGGACCGTTGCTATCACTTATAACCGTCCCCTCCAGTGGAGTCGAATGAAATCCACCAGAGGGTCTGATTCACTATTTCCCAAACGCTAGTATTCACCATTTTTCCAAAGCCCAATAAAACGTGGCTTCTGTAGGAGCGTCCACCGGGATCAGGCGCTCGTCCTCCACCTGGTACAGCGAGACGCCTAGACACTCTCCAAAGCTATCCCACGTAAGATTCTTCTCCCATTCTAGAGAAATTTCAGCCAAATCATTCCTAGCCTCGGAGTATTGGAAAATCTTAAAAGGTTTTAAACAGATGGAATGCTTGGATGAATAATCCCACGTGCCAAATACAACAATGCTGGAGGAAATCATTTCATAATAAGGCGGTTCACTCGCGAGTATTAGCAGATGTGATGTCTTTTCTTGATTTGAATCGACATAATGAAAGAGTGTTCGTTTCATGTCCATTGTATTCTGGAACAATTCCTTCACGACGCCATCAGTTATTTGATAATATTTACCTCTGATTCTATTATTGTCAACCTCACTATCGACGGTCTTTAGTGTCTGTTGTTTTAGAGCTGACTCATAAATATAATTGCGGACAATATCACGGGGAGACGCATACACGCTAATAGAATCACAGCCCAAAATATAGTACCCCAAATACTCTGGCTCCTGATAATCCCACCAATAAAGACATCCAAGTAACGGTCCGTTTACCCCCTCAATCAAACTGACTTTTGCCCCTAATCTGTTTCCGCCGATGATTATCTGGTATTGGTGCTCCGGAGAATTGCTTTCAGAAGCCCTGACAAATCCTCGGAGCTTTTCATTCATCTCTGGAATAATGAATAAATCTGATTGTTCATCTGCCGTTCTCAAACAGGAGGTGATAACGACAGTAACAAAAATCATAAAATAAAGTAATCTTTTCATCGTGCTTCACATTAATGCCGATTATGAGCTTTTATCATTTCAATTAAGGTTCGCTTTACTGCGTTAGGTTTACCATCTCTTCTTTCTTCTGCAAGTTGCCACACAGCTCCTGATACTGGGAAATAGACATAAGATATAGGAGCACGATATCCACTTCTTACGTTGTAAATATCGTTTCTCATAGAAGACCATTCCTCCTCTTTTCTCTGATCCGGATGAGAGTGAATGCTTTGTTCGGCTTTTGATTTCAATCCATAATCGGATTCATTACCAGCTGTATCTTTATTATGGCGAGTTCCCAAAGTAATACCAGATTCATCATCCATATGAAGCACCCACTCAACAGAAGTATTATCCGCTAAAAAAATAAAAAGTGAACAAAGATCCTCATCATCAGATGACGATGTATAACTTGATGAGACCTTCTTCCATTGAAGGATTAACGATCTCAATTGATCTCTACCACCGGTTCCTTTATTTCTGTTACCTTTCTTATCAATCTCATAATACTCAGAAGATAGCACATCCAAAATCTTGCGATTCTTAATTGCTATACTATTCTTATTTCCGTCGGCGTCAACATAATAAAGAGTATGTTCATCACTCTCTTCCTTCCAAGTAATCACGCCATTCTTGTCCACCTCCCAAACATCTCTTCCATCCGGATCAACAAGATTCACGGGATTGCCGGCGCAGTAGGCGTAGGGACTGATGGAGTAGTACTTTTCGCAGAGGGGGTCCATGGTGGTCCAGCGGGCGTCGGAGGCGGAGTACATGCGTGCGCCAAAGTCGTAGGCGCCTTGCTCCTCATCCCATTCCTTGCCACCCCACTTGTAAGGATTCTCGGTGATGGTTTCCACGCCGGGATTCGCACTAGCCGGGTCCAGTTCGATGGACTCGCCATACGGGTAGAACTGGTTCACCTGCTCCACCACACCTGCGTCGTTCACCACAACGCGCACATTGCCCAGATGGTCCGTTACGAAGAAATGGTAACGCATGTCAGCTGCGGTGATGAAGCCGCCATCCACAAGCACCTTCTCCAGGATGCCGTAAGAGTCCGGGCCGATGGCCGATGGTGCCAGAGGGCAGCCAATCCCTCCTGCGGAGCCGGGGAGGCGTCGCCAAAAGGATGTATGTGGGTGTCTCTTTCTAATCATGTGGTCCAAGTTGACCATGAACCAAAAATACATAGATTTGGCGACTTATCCTATACCGAATCCTCTTTAATCGTCGTATTTGTAAT